>Ga0134092_1001632_pt1 | contig 19132 bp, 18 predicted proteins | sample 3_6taG_FD_94454 | JGI IMG/M metagenome (GOLD analysis project Ga0134092, IMG submission 94454) | Switchgrass degrading microbial communities from high solid loading bioreactors in New Hampshire, USA - 3_6_20_6_A3 metaG | ecosystem: Engineered > Bioreactor > Semi-continuous > Anaerobic >... | reverse complement strand
GTTATGCTGCCGGACGGTGACGGATTCGCCCTTCTTACTTCTTTACGCCAGATATCAAATATGCCAGTGCTTTTTTTATCCGCCAAGGGCGAGGATGAGGACCGTATACTGGGACTTGGGCTTGGTGCAGATGACTATATTGTAAAGCCGTTTTTGCCGCGGGAGCTCATCCTTCGGCTGCTGGCAATACTCCGGCGGGTATATTCGCCTCCTAAGAAGGAGCAGCTTCCTGTCTTTCAGTTAGGTGAACGTACAATCGACCTTGAAGGAGGTATTGTCAGAAACGGCAGCGCAGAATATTCTTTGACGGCAAAAGAGCATGCATTGCTGCTTAAGCTATATGAAAACAGGAACCGTATTGTAACCAGTGATGCCCTGTGTCAGGCCGCATGGGATGATGATTATTATGGCTATGAAAACACACTGATGGTACATATCCGCCGTATCCGTGAAAAGATCGAGGATAACCCGTCTTCCCCGGCGTATTTGCAGACCATCAGGGGTTTAGGCTACAAGCTGATCGTCAGGGAGGGGTAAACATAGAAGGCACGGTACGAATTTTAAAGCGCTTTACCAATACAACCATTATCATTTCAGTATTCTTGCTGATATTTAACTTCATTCTTCTGGGCGTCTGGGTATTCAAAGGCATGAACAAGGGATTGTCTCCGGTTTATGTCGTCAAACACGTAGCGGAGGGCCTGCATCCGATATCTGATACCTATTCTCTGGAATCATCGGCTGAAGGTATTCTGAAGCAGAATCACGCCTGGGCTATGCTGATTGATAACACAGGGCATACAGTGTGGAATTATATGACCCCCGACGAGCTCCCCGAAACATATTCTTTGACGGATGTATCCAAATTCACCCGCAACTACCTGATGGATTATCCCGTTTTTGTGTGGGAACATGATGAGGGGCTGGTGGTTGTGGGATACCCTAAGGGCAGCCTTGCAAAGTATCAGCAAAACCTTCCTGCAAGCTGGGTTTCTTCACTGCCGCTGAAAACAGTTTCCCTGCTGGGTATTAATATTGCTCTGGCAATACTTTTGTCGCTCATTATCGGTTCCAGACTAATACGCTCTATCCGTCCTCTTACTCAAGGCATACAGGATCTTGCCGAGGACAGGGAGGTATATATAGAACCAAAAGGGGTTTTAGCCAATCTGGCCCAGAGTGTGAACCGCACATCTACTCTATTACAGCAAAAGAACGAAAGCTTAAGAAGCAGGGATGAAGCCCGCTCCAACTGGATAGCAGGCATCTCACATGATATTCGGACCCCCCTCTCCATGGTACTCGGCTATGCAAGCGAGCTGGAGGAAAACAGCGATATTCCGGCAGAGCAAAGAAAGCATGCGGGTATTATCCGGCAGCAGGCTGAAAAGCTGAGGTCTCTTGTGAGTGACTTAAACCTTGTTTCAATGCTTGAATATGAAATGCAGCCCCTTGATAAAAAGCCTGTTCGTCTGTCGGCATTGGCCAGACAGATAGCATCCGATTTTATAAACAATGGCCTGGACGAACGGTTTGAACTAGATATCGAGGTTTTGGATGAAAAAGCTCAGGTCAGCGGAGATGAGCGTTTACTGACACGCGCCTTCACAAACCTGGTACAAAACAGTATCCGCCATAATCCTGACGGCTGCCGGATACAGCTGATGATAACATCTGACAAAGGAAACGGCACCTGCAGTTTTATCGTATCAGACAACGGAAAAGGAGTGTCTCAGGAAGAACTGCCGGATCTGACAGAACTGCCCTACTCCTCCAAAAGGAAGCATCCCCGCAAAAATGGCCATGGATTGGGTTTGCCGATGGTTGCAAGAATCGCCGGGGCGCATCAGGGACAATTGAATATTTGCAGCGATATCGGTAAAGGATTCAGGGCAGAAATTGTATTGCCCTCAGCAATGTCCAATTAAGGAGTAAAAGCTAACATGAGTCTATCGCAATCGCATTTCAAACAGCTTATCACATTAGTCCCCGGCATGAACACATGTTGTTGTCAACAAGCTTTTTAAACCAAATGCATTCTGTCTGCCGAAGACGCACAGTAAGCCTGTATTCCAGACTACCCGTCCGCAGCAGACAGTTCATATTTCAAGGACAGCTACAGTATAGCTCTGAGAAATTCACTAATTGCACTATTTACCAGTTCGGGTTTGTCAGTATTGGAATTGTGTCCGGCACCGGGAATCCACTTAATTAGCAGGCCTGACTGATTTGCCCACGCTGTATTGTAGCGCTTTGTATATCCTGCTTTATCTTTTTCACCGCATATCAATAATGCAGGACAGGGGATTTCATATGACAGATCAGCTTCAACAGCTTCTGCCAGTATTCTGAAGCCATAAGAAACAAGGTCACAATATTCTTTTTTTGAATAGATGTCCATCATGGTATACATAAGCTGACGTCCATATTCAGTTTCCGCACATCCTATTGCACCGTATTTCTTTAAAAGGAACCATGGATATGCACTGTATAGCAATTTAGTATTCTTAAGTGCATTTATCTCCCACTTCTTCATGTATTTCTTTTTAAGCGGTGCAGAGTCGATTGAAACGAATCCTGCAGGAAAATCCGGATATTTCTCCATCAAAGCCTGTGCAATATAACCACCCATAGACTGTCCTATTATTACAGGCCTGGATATTCCCTCATGAATGAAAATGTTATGAAGCCATTCTGCTATCTCTGCAAGCGAGAAGTTGAGTTCAAACGGCCTTGAAGATCCGTGCCCCGGTGTATCCCATACAAGCAGGTTGTAATCGCCTTCGAATTCTTCGATCTGCTTTTCAAACAGCCGATGATCTGCTGTCAGCCCAGGCAGGAATACAAGCCACATTCTTTCGCCGGAAGCAATACTGATCCAATAGTGAATTACCCCCTTATTGGTACTGAACACCTTCTCTGTCATTCCCGATCCCCCTGCCATGGAAAATATCGCCGCCCCTGCAATAACAGAATTTCTTTCTCTTTATTCATTACTGCTTCAAGCAAGTCCTTATGTTGCACCCTCTGCATTTTTCAGCTCTTTCCACTCAGCACGGCTGATTGCATATACTTTGAAAATATGATTGTTTTCATCTTCAAACTCATCAACCAGATGACATCCATATGCTATCGCTGTTCTGCATGACGGAATATTCGTATGCTTCATGTAGGAATAAATGATATTAAAAGGCGTATTCATAAAAGTCCAGTCCCTGACTGCTCTTGCAGCCTCGCTGGCATATCCCCGCCTCTGATGATCCTTTCGGATATGATACCCTATTTCCGGCTTTATCTGCCCATTGATCATCTGCATCGTAAGACCGCAATCCCCTATTATTTCGCCAGTTTCTTTCAAGACTACAGCCCACAATCCGAAACCAAAGACCTTGTATCTTTCAATATTTCTGCTTATCCATCCTCTGACTTTGTCAGCATCAAAGGCATGAGGATAATCTGCACAGTGATGTACTATTCAACATTGAGCGCTACCTTTGTCAGCATCAAAGGCATGAGGATAATGCTTCATATTATCCGAATCTGCAAGAACAGCATATAATGCATCAAAATCGTCCTCAGTCATTTCCCGCAAAATCAATCTGTCTGTTTCAATAATCAACTATATCCTTCTTTCGTATTGTTCTGTTTCTTTCAAGGTTTAAGAAAGATTGTCCGCTTATTTTATTTCTTGCTTTCAGTCAGTAAATATATTACCGATCTATTTTACGTAAGAAGGCTTCAGAAAATCACCGCATTCGCTGATCATCCTGTCTGTCATGCGGTTAATAATTTTGCTTCCTTTATCTTTAGTTGCAAAAGAAGGATAGCCCAAATTCCCTACATAGCCTTCAGGTAAGCTGCTTTCTTCATGGAATAAGTATTTTTTGAAATCATCAAACTGTATGTCATGCTCCCGGACTTCATCCATTTTAACCTTATCGGGATACAAATATAATGCAGCTGATGTTTCAGCTTCACAGGCATGGCGGATGGAAGACTGCTTCTCAAGTATATCTGAATATTCAATTTCAGATACATCGTATAGCTTAATATCATCAGATAAGTTTTCCATCGCCTGTATGTGGAACGGATCACCGTGATATGTCAGCAGCAAGAAATGCTTAAACCCCTGCTGCCTCCACCAGTCTGTTATAGAAATTATTATTTCCTTAAGAGTTTCAGGCTTAATTGATGTAGTCCCCGCCAGATGCACATCACACGGGAGATTAACACCATAGTTTATTGTAGGAGCAACCAACGCTTTAGTCTTTTCGGACAAAATATTGGCCATATATTCTGCAATAAAAATATCATTGCCCAATGGCAAATGGTACCCATGCTGTTCACAAGTCCCTACGGGAATTATCAGATTATCATTGACCTCTGATATGTAATTTTTGACCTCATTCCATGTCATATCAATCATTAACATTTAATTTCCTCCTTAATATTTCAAAAATCTTCATTTGATGGCGGACAGGAGTCACTTGCTGTATTTAATTGTAGTAGCAATCGCTCATCTGTCAAGAAAAATTTTACATCATGCATGGCAAAATAATGCTTTTCGTACTAAATATAAGCATATGGGATCTTATTCCGGACATCCTGATAGGCGCCGATCTGACCAAACCCATCGCCGGGAAGATTTCCATGAAAAAGCGATTTGCGGTCCCAGCGTACGATATACAGAGGCCATGGATTTGTCATCCATGGCCTCTGCTGTTTATGGATCATTGCCAATATGTTTTCATTTGACCTTTTCAAATATGAATGTCTGATATCACTGGTCCTCATTTCAAAATTGTATCTCCCCTTATACTAAAATCATATGTCTCTATATATTAGTGTAAAGGATTTATTAAAAAAGGAGCGTTTTTGGCAAACCTCCCATCCGATATCGCATATCGAATGGGAGGTTTTCATCTTACATTAATCTGCCTTGATGACTGTTATCTTTGCGTGTTCGGGCGCTGAGCCTGTGTGAGACCATATAATCACTTTCGTTCCATTATCGTACTTTTCACCTGAAGCATTAACAATCAGCTTCTGATTATTGTAGTCCCGAATGGTACAGAATTTGCTGTACTTATTGATCCGCCACACGTACTTAATATTGCTGGCCATGAGCTGAGCGCCGTCTTTATTCGTTTGCGGCATAATGTACTGGCCGTCATACAGGATGTAGTACATTGGACCGCGTTCCTCACTGTTGCCGGCCAATTGGATGGTAAAAGGTTTATCCGGTTTCTTGTCAGAAAGCTCCATCCAGTACCAGCCGCCTGAAACAGGATAAATGTACTTGCCATTGATCTGCAGATAATAGTCTCCGCTTTCCAATATTTTGTCATCAGCAGCCATAACATTGATTTTGAAATAATTGAGCTTCTTACCCTTGTAGTAGCAATCAACGGTTTTATCGCCTGCCTGTGTGAACTTGTAGCCATCGTAAATCTTTGTGGAATTTACTTTTAATTCAATGTCTGAAGTAATATCAGTAGTAAAACCGTACACATCTACTTCCGCCACCTTAAAGCCTGAAATTTCAAAGGGCTCTCCCACCTTGTAAGTGAGCTTGCTCGGAGTGGACTGGAATTGAATAAATGGCTCTTCGTAAATCTGCTTATACTGATATGGATTTGCTGCGGCTTCCAGATAAGCCTTTTGGAAAGCGTCATATTTGCTTTTCTCATAAGCAGTAAGTGCATAGCCCTCATTGGTATTAATGGTTGCGGTTGATGTGGCACTATCCCATCCGACGCTTATATCAAATATCTGCATTACATCGCGAAGCTTAAAGTAGTTGCTTCCGCCTATGTTGTAAGCAGTCATGGAAACCTCACCGCCGTCAACAAAGATCCTGGAGTTGGTACGGGTTGCCTGCTTTGCTTTACCGTCACCTTTTGCCATCTCGCCTCCGACACTCGTATAAGCTTTATTTGATATGAGGCTGATGGCATTTTTTGTGCTGTCATATGTAACCTCAAAGTTTTTGTCGGTGTTGTTGACCATAGCCGCAAGGTCACGAAGCTTGATATAATTGTTCCCGCCTATGGTGTAAGCATCTGTGGACACATTCTTTCCGTTTACCATGATCCTGGTGGAAGACGGCGTGGCTGTTGCCTTCTCCGGCGAGTATGTTTTGTAGCCAAATGTGCTCTTCAGATAATTGGCAGAAGACCTGTAGACCTTTCCGTCCTTAATATAAATGGTAAAGCTGTCCGCAAACTCAATGATTGTTGTACTATCCAGATAATCAGGGATGATGATCCTGCCGCGATTATCGCAGTAGTTGCCGTCGATGTGGTATAGACCATCGACTGCTTCATAGAATTTCTTGTCGGTTGAAAACACTTCTTTTCCGTTTTTGTCCAGCAAGTATGTCTTCCTGTCTTTTTCAACATAGTAGACACCCATATCGAAAAAGTCAGAAGTTATCTGTACATTTTTCTGTACATAACTGGATCCGACTGAAACTTGAGCGGCGCCGACAGCATCATAGGAAACAGGCAGCAGCAACTTGCCGGTTTTTTTCTCTGCAAGGCCTAATTTTCCGTTTTCATTTTCCACAACAATAACAGCTGCATCTGCAGGTAAGTTGCGTGATAAATTGAATGATTCGTAGGAACAGGGGATAACCAGCTTGCCATCAGTATTCACAAGCCCTTTCTTCCCATTTTTCTCCACAACGGCGTAACCGTTTTTTTCAAGTGACCAGGATTCATAATCTACATTATCAAACTCAAAGGGGAGAATAATTTTTCCGGAAAAATCGATAAGCCCCCATTTGGTGCGGTCCTTATTCTGGATCCAGGCATAACCTGCCGTACTGAATTCGCTGAATTCATATCCTTTCAAATAGCTCTCCTTGGGATCCCAGCCGAATTTCTTTGATATGTTCAGAGAACTGCCGTCAGGCTTCACAAAATAATATTCCAATGGCTGGTAGGATTCAACCGGATTGTATTTCCCCGTATACTTGAAAGCATGATTATAACCGTTGGTATAAAAGATGCCCCCACCGTCATAGTCCATTTTTTTATATGTGCTTGTATATAGTGTGTAGCCGCTCGAGTAAGCATTTTCCTTTTCGCTGTATCTGAGGTCGTTTTCGCTGAAAGGAATGAGCACTTTGCCGTTAAAGTCAATGACGCCGTACCCGGTGCCATAGAGCTTATCGGGTCTATGATCTATCTCGGTGTAAATGGTCTTATTCTTTGTGTTTATTTCAAACCGTGCGGGGCTGATGAAATGATCAGTCTCACCTGGAGTCGCCCCAATACCGGTTGTGTAGGTTGGCTTGATCAAAACACCGGAAGGTCCGGCAAGTCCGGTGGCATAAGTGTTAAAGGTCAATGTTTTTTTCCAGTTTTTATTGTCGATCTTGGTAAATGTACGGTCTTTAATGGTTACAGGCACCTGAAAGCTTAAATACGGGCCTTTTTGCGGGTAATTTGCATATGTGTCGCCATAATCACAAACTAAATATGATTTTCCCAGAATATTCTTACCATTTTTATCAATAATCGTTGCCATGTATGAGCGTCCGGGAATATCATCCCTAGCCTCTGTAAATACCATGGCATAGCCTTCTATAAAGTCATGGACCGCAAGGTAATCCCCCGTAGGCTTTTTCTTGCCGGTCTCAGGTGCGCCGATCCTGATATCCTTCTCTAAGGTGATGTATTTGTCAGGTTTTACGACCTCTCTGTTTTGCTCCAGATTCCAGTATCCAAGATAAGAATAATAGCTGTTAGGTATATCAATAAATACGCGGCACATTCCTTCGGAGGGCAAACTTACAAAGTCGTACTGGCAGGGAATTACCTCCTCACCTCTTGCATTGAGAAGGCCCATTTTGCCATCCCTTACCGCCTGAGTATATCCGCCGATGAAATATTTCGGCAAAATCGTTTCTTCGACATCGTAATTATAATCTTCGTTGAATGCATAAAGCTTTATTTCATCATAGATTGGCTGTACTACAAAATTACCGTATTTGTTGACCAAACCATATTTTTCATTAAGTACGCCTTTGTTGCCGTAAAAGCCTACTCTTACCTTTCGCAGGCCATTTTCATCAAACATGGTATCAAATGTGGTTTTATACTCCGCTTCAGTGCCAAGATACACCGGCTTGTCCTCTGAAGTGTTTTCCTGTCTGGCTGCCATCGACGCAACAGGCGCCATGCCTGTGATCAAAATTGCCGCCAATAAAATTGAGATAACTCTCTTTTTCATCATATGCCTCCTTTACTCTGCCCTTTCAAGAATAAATGTCTGACTTTTGTCTGACTCCTCTGTCCAAAGAATGATATTTGCTCCATTTTCCATCTTTGCTTCTGAAACACCTACATAAAGTCCCTTGTAATCCATAATCCTGTAGCTTCCGTCTGCCTGCTTTATCAGTCTGAAGGTCAACGAATTACTGTCGGCTACGGTTATGGCCTGAGTAAGTACCTCACCCTTTTTCCCGCTGCTGGCACACCGTCTGTCATATTCTTTGGCGGTACAAAGGGAAAACCGCCGGACTTATCAGTAGTAACGGTAAGTGGGGAACTTTCCGGCGATCTTTTTAGATCATCAGTTTCTTTCATACGAGCATAAAATATGTATTTGGTAGAAGGGGAAAGATTATAGAATGTGTTGCTGTCCTGCCATGTGCCTCCCTGATATCTGTATTCTGCTCCTTTAATTGGTTTCAGGGTAACGCTTCTGCAGGTTTTGCTCAGCAATTAAGGTTGGGAAGGAGCTGTTTGCTCTCCTTTGTCCTCATACCGTTTAAGAGTCTTGACCACTAACGGCTCACTTGCAGCAGAAGGCTGGACTTTATAATAACCTATATATCTGGCATAGACTGTATATGTGGTATCCGGAGTAAGCCCCGTAAATACCGGACCATGCCATCTCTTCCCATCCAGGCTGTATTCAAGGTTCGAATCATCAACAAGAGTAATACTGTCCGGTGTTATCGATACAAGGGTCGGTGCAGGAGGTACCCTTCGGGATTCAACCTTAACAGTAACCGTTGAAACATTTGTACAAACCGGCTCTGCACCAGGAGCACTTAATTTGCAATAATAGTAATGGATTCCTCCTTCCAAATCTGCCGGAATCTCAAATACATCTTTCGCGGCACCTGGAATGGGTGTTCCCGAATTATTATCGTTAACGGTGTTTGAGTACCATTGGTAGCTCAATTCTACGTTTGCCGACACACGTGCATAAACCTTCAATAACCATCTGCCGCTACCTCCTTTTGTTAGCTCGATTGCTTCCTGCGGCTGACCGGTTATTGTTATGGTAACCGGCTCCGGTTCAACAACTTCTTCTGCTGATACCGGAACTAAGCCCATCATAATACAGAGAGCCAACAGCAAACACAAAAGTTTTGCTTTCATATGTTTATCCCCCTCAAACAAAGATACTTGCAGCTTTGTTTAACTTATCATATTGGACACGTGAAAAAATGCTGTTGACATGAAATGCAGCTTTTTTGACGTGAAATAAGCACGATAAGGTAGTAAACAGCAAATATAAGTGGAAAATACACTCTCTACATTTTAAACTCTGAAACAGTGCTTTGTAAATCCTGAGCAAGCTGAGCTAAATTCCTGCTGGCTTCTGAAAGTGCTCTTATGGCCGATGCTTGTTGCATTGTTAAGGAATTCACTTCTTCAGTTGCCGCTGAATTTTCCTCTGCAATTGCAGACAATCCATCCATGGCATCTATTATGACATTTTTCATTTCTGCCATTTCATGCCCTAAAACGTTCAGTTCTGCGACCGCTTGCTGGCATCCTTTCATCGCATTATCGATAAATTTATATTTCTCCTCGCTCTTTGTAACGCTTTCAGTCTGTTCCTTTGTGATTTCCGATATTTTTGTCATAGTGTTTACTGCACTTTGCGAATTTATCTGCAGTTCTTCAACTATTTGCTTTATCGCTTTTGTAGAATTTGCTGATTGCTCCGCCAGCTTCCTTATCTCATCTGCCACAACCGCAAAGCCTTTCCCTGATTCTCCGGCTCTTGCTGCCTCTATGGCAGCATTTAAAGCCAAAAGATTAGTCTGTTCAGCTATAGAAGCTATAATGCTGCTGGCCTGATTTATTTTCTGTGCACTGTCGTTTGTTTTTAAAATCATATCAGAAATAGTATTGTTAAATGTATTATTTTCTTCGTTGATCTTCGTCAGCTTTTCAATTTCAACGAGCCCATCCTGAACAGCAGCAGTAACATTATTGACTATATCGCTGATATAATTGGCCTGTTCAATATCTTTATCAATGATATTTTCCAGCAATACCGCCTTTGAAGTACCCATTTCTGTGCTTTGTGCCTGCTCAAAGGCGCCTTTTGCAATTTCTTCAACAGTTCTTGAGACTTCATTTATAGCATTTAATGATTCCTGTGATGATGCAGCCATTTCTTCTGAAGTTGCCGCCAGTTGCTCAGAAGAATCACTTATTTTACTGATAATACTCCGAAAGCTTTCCTTAATTCTGTGCAACGATTGCACCAGGTCTCCGAGTTCGTCGCTTCGATTTTGATCTTTCTGTGCAGTATCTATTTTCAGGTTTAGATCTGCTAGTTGCTTTGAATAGTCAACCGCTCTTTTTATCGGTTTTGAAATATTGCCCGACAGCAGTAATCCGCTTATAAGAATTACAGCAATGAATATGGACATGATCATAATACATGTATTTCTGAATTCATAAAGCCCAGCACGCACCAGTTCAACACTGTAATCAATTCCTATAATTCCGACAACAGTCCCGTCATCATTTTTTAGTGGATAGTAAACACTGAGTATGGCTCCCCACTTTTCATCATGAAATATATTATTGCCTGTGTAGACTTCACCGCTCCATGACTTTTCATATTCCGGCGCAGATTCTTCAGTTTCACCTACATGTGATAATTCATCCTCGGGAGAGCCGTCCACTACATACATAAAGTCCCCCTCGTCGGTTTTTCTCATAGTGTAAACGTATTTAGCACCACCTATTTCACGAACATTGACAAGTGCTTCTCTCATTTTGACATATGCAGGAGTATCTTCGTCCTCAACGGTCCTGATATTTACGAAATCATCGGTATCTATCAGTTTACTGGCCTGCTCCGCAATATTATAGGCTCTGTCAGTCGCTTCTTTAATTACCAGCGATGACGTCTGATTGTACAGTATTACTGTAAGCAAAGTGGTAAGCATCAGCACAATTATTAGAAAGAAAACAGTAATTTGCAGACCGATGCTCTTTTTTATAATGGATCTTTTCACTATAGTCCTCCTATATATGTAATTCCGTCATTTATTTGTATGTATTATGTTAACCGCAATAACGTATATTATAACATACATCTCTCAAACAGATATCAGATTTTTATTTTTTGCAGCATAGGAATAGCGGTCCCAGGGCCAATAGAAATGATGTTAACTATATAGTGATATCCTATAACTCGCTTAGGTCATAGAAATAGGTCATAGAAAAAGGTCTTTCATATGATGAGCGTATATCATTATACATAATGTACATAGGTGTAATATTAATCGACCTTCAGCTTGTTCATTTCGTCAATCTCCAAATAAACAGCCAATACAATGCATAAGCAGTTCAACTCGCTTTTTTTGTCATAAATATGAATGTGAAAACGGTTTTAACCGCCTCAAACAAGCAAACAATATATTCACCGAAAACACTTTTTGACCTGATCTATTGAGAAATATGCAGGATTCGATATATATCCGCATTTACTGCCGGGCGGCACTGATAGAAATAAAACACACTGTATTTCCACTTATCCGGATTATAGATGCAAACCCTCCCTGTATAGCTGCTGTCTTTAGCATTTGAATGAATTACACGATCGGTCAAACCATTAAGAGATGCTGCCGGCGCAATCTCGTTGATTTCTTCCACTACATACTTTGATGCTGAAAAATTCTCATACAGCTCAGTGAACATCGGTATTCCTATATTCACATGCTGCCAGCCGAATGATCTTATTATATTGTCGTAGTATCCCTCAAACAGGAACCTGTTCATTCCTTCACTGGTTTTCCATACATAGAGCGGAGCATACATATTTTCTATATTGCCGGCCTTTTTTTCTTTAATCAGATAACACTTAAATAACAGCCCATCAAAGCCATCGGTTTTATGCCCGTTATCCCTCACTCTGGCAATAATACGTTCCATATCGTAATCATCGGGTAAGGTGATTTTATATTGCATTCCTATCATATCGATCCCTCCTGTATCATTTTTACTGATTATAACTTAATGTCTGGTCATTGTATAATTTTTAATGATTATATATAATATCATTATTTATGATATATAGGAGAATGCAGAATGGAGCTTAACGACATCCGGATCTTTATTGAACTGTATCACAGCAAATCCATATCAAAAACTGCAGAAAAACTTAACTATACGCAATCAAACATCTCCACAAGATTAATGAAGCTGGAAAAAGAATTTAATACAGTGTTTTTTATACGTTCAAAATCAGGTTTGGATATACTCCCGGCCGGCGAGCGCTTTATGGAATATGCATCACAAATTGACCGGATATTAAATGACTTATATCTTGAATTCAGCGCCGGGAAACATGAAGTAAACATTGCATCAACCCAGCTGTTGTCCAGATTATACTTTCCGTTATTGTATCAGAACAACAACTCGTTTCATCTGTATACCTCGCCTGCAAAGAAACTGGCAAGAGGTTTGGAGAATAAGATGTACGATGTCGTAATTACTCATACAAAAATAGATCTGGAAAATGAAATCCTTTGTCATACCAAATCAGAACCGCTGTGCTGGGCTCAGGGAAAATCACAAAACAATACTGATGCTAATCCAAGTGTTATAGTAAGCAGAGACAGGGACTGTCCCCTCAGGAATGCATCTTTCAGGTTTCTTGCCTCCATTAGCTCCGAGATGCCGGTGATCGAAGTCGACACATTGGATTTAATGCTTTCACTGCTTCGTTCCGTAAACAGCATAGCACTATTGCCCCAAAGATTAATCAGCAGCGAAAATGACCTGACAGAATATACTGCATTTGATAGCTCATCTCTTTTGGTTTACTTTTATTGCAGAAACACAGATGAGTATATGCTAATGAAAAAGCTATTTTAGATTAACTGCGGGCTATTCTCTGGATTTCTTTTACTGATGCATCGATATCCTCATAAGTTGTTTTATAGGAACTGACACTGACCCTCATGACCGACTTCCCATTCCATTTGGATCCGCCAAGCCAGCAAACACCCGATTCCTGGACTCCTTTAATTATTTTATCCGTTTTCTCGTCTGATTCATATCTGGCCAATACCTGATTGAATACGACATCATTCAGGATTTCAAATCCTCCTTCCTTAAGCAGTCATGAAAAATACACGGCTTTCTGATGCAGCTCCCAGACCGGTTCGGAAACGCCACGTTTCCCCAATCCTTTCCGATGATCGTTGCGGCAGTGCTTCCGCTGACATAACCGGCAGCTGTTTCATCAGGCAGTCTCAATATATCCTTAAGCCACCTTTCAACAACATCCTCTATCCTGGATGCTGTCATCCTTCTGAAAGACTTCTTTTATAGAGTAAGACTGATAATATTATCAGCATAGCAAGATTGGCCGTAATTACAGTTAGACCGTAAAAAGTGATTTCTTTGCCTGCTAAAAGCCTTCCAAACTGTTGTCCGTAGGTAAAGCCGGCAACGGCTTCAATTCCCTTGTTGAAGTTGGCCAGCATGGGCAGGAATGCAAAGAATATTCCGATGGGAACAGCCAGGCCACTGGCAGCAGCCGCATTTTTTGAAAACAAGCCTATACAGCTCCCAAGAATTACAGATATAAAGCTGCATCCCCCCATTGACAATATAAAGAGACTGTTTGAAGCAGCAGGATTGCCAAAGAAAATGAAACTTGATCCTGTCAGCAGATTTGCGAGCAGGATAAAACCTCCTACACTTATCAGGTATTCTTTCAGGGTTACATTGGACATTATCAAAACGCGGAGGGTGTTCTTCTCCCGCTCTTCAGCAATAAAGGAAGCAGCTGCCACTATAGGGGTGAATACGCCGTGCATGACAGCAAACATTGAAACAAATAGCTCACTGATGCCAGGCTGATCCTTCATTGCCTGAATCAGTACCAGAGCAACTAAGGGGTAGATAAAAAATAATAACAGAACGGGCGGATTTTTTGCGCAATCTTTTGCTTGCTTACAAAACAAAGCCCCAACATTTTTAACTTTCATTAACGATCCAGCTCCTTCCCGGTCAGCTCAATAAATACCTTTTCTAAGTCTGGTTCTGAAGAATGAATAGCTGCCACATTGTCATTCAAGAGAAGTTCAGCAATCTTTTCTGCCTGTTCAGGGCTATTTGGTACTCTTACATCCTGGCCGTCTTTTGTAAGTATTGTTATTATATTTTCTTTATTGCATTTTCTGCAAAGTTCATCAGGGACGCCATATTCAACAATTTCACCATCATTGAGCAGGGCCACATGATCGCATAACTTATGAGCCTCGACCATATTGTGAGTGGTAAGAAAAATGGTGGTACCTTCTTTTTTCAGTTCAAGCAGCATAGAGTGGATGTCATTTGCAGTGGCTGGATCAAGTCCACTGGTAGGTTCATCAAGGAACAATATTTTAGGATGATGAAGCATGGCTCTGGCAAGTATAAGCCTTTGCCTCATGCCTTTAGAGAGCCTGCCTGCGCTTATCTTAATATTTTCAAGGCCTACGCGCCTTAAGATATCAAAAATAACGCTTTTTTTCACGTTATGAAGTCTGGCAAACAAAAGCAAATTGTCATAACAGGATAATCTTTCATAGATACCGCTGTTGTCTGTAACAATTCCAATTTCAGAAAAAATTATGCCATCAAGCTTGCTGCAATTTCTACCCAATATTTCGGCAAAACCGCTAAATGACAGCTGACCAGTCAGAATCTTAATGAGAGTGGTTTTTCCTGCCCCTGATGGACCAAGCAGGCCGAACAATTCTCCTTCAGGGACAGACAAGGATATATTATTAAGTACCTTTTTTGAGCCAAAGGATTTTGAAAGCTGCTTTATGCAAATACTGTCCATACGAACCTCCATTCAGCATTGCAATACTTTCGGCTATGGCTTTTATTCCTTCAGGTCATGCTTATGCTGTTTTTTATAATCATCTAGCAAGGCTTCATATCGTCTGCTTTCAATTTTCGTTTTAATAATCAGAAATATGGAAATGACAAGACAGCTGCCGCCAAAGCATGTAAAAAAGCCAACCCAGCCCATGACGTAGTCTGGAGGAAACCATTCAAACACAATAATAAATATGATGCTGGCAATGATGATGCTAAAAAGCATTAAGACCGTACGCCACAGAGTCATAAGCTTTTTATATATAAGTTCAGAAAAGTAAAGCTCCTTAAGGACAGCAATGACAGCGGAGCTTAGCAAAAACTCAAGAATGGTGGAAGAGGCCAGACCTTCTGAACCCATCTGATAAAGAGGAGATATTTCTTTGGCACTATCGCCGAACAAAGCTGCAAGCAGTATCAGGGTCAATATTGATATTGCAAATAATATTAGCGTATTTGTTATGACATCATGCAGGATTTTATATTTCTTGACCATTATCTCACTCCTAATCTGGTTTTTATGGAGGGGGAATATTGCCTGGATACATAAAGTTTCTCGTTGTTGCTCATGGTAACAAGCAGTTTACCGTCAATATCAGGCTTTATAGAAATAATCTGCCGCAGATTAATTATACAGGATTTGTTGGCCCTTAAAAAATCCATAGCCTCCAGCTGTTCTTCCAGTTCATACAGCTTCAGGTTAGTTTCATATACATCGTTTTTGGTATAGAAGAATGTTTTCTTATCCACCGTGTCAATATATAACACCTTATCAGTATCCAAAATAAAGGTCTGACCATCCTTTTTGCCGGTAATCTTAAGATCAAGAACGCGAAGCATGGAAATCAGCCTTTCAATATCAGGACTTAACCGGCTGCAGTTAATAGTTATTTCTGTTTCCTTGTATTGTGGATCTTCATTTATATGGATTTTCAACAGCGGCACCTCACTTCAATAAAACTATATACATTTTTACATAAACTCTCAATATATCCAATACTAAGCTGCGGGATTTTCTTCCTAAGTTACATGCTTCCTATACTTTTTTCTGACTTTTGATATAATTAATACCCGTACAATATTTAAATTGTATGCAGTACATTTTAGGAGTGTAATCATGATCACTTACAATGGCAATGAAATTACATGGATTCCGGAAATTTCCTCCGATAAATAGTAATCCAATCTTCATTACATTCACTTTTCTAACCATAATTAATGAAATAAAGAATAACAACATAGACATTGAACATGGATTTAAACAACCCAGCTAAAAAGACACCGAAAATTTTATAATTTGAAAATTGATTATACTCGTCTTCAAAAGATGTTGTAATATCATTTATCTCTTTAGTTTTTAATCCATCGTTATTTGCAATTATAGATTCAAAGTTACTCCTAATCTCTTTTTCTCCGGTTAAATACGTATTTTTAACAAAAACTACAGGAACAATCCCTTTATACTCATCGCTTACTCATTATTTATAATCTTGCCATCATTCATAATTATTTTTCGCTTAGCGTATTTTGCAACACTCATATCATGAGTCACCAGAATAATGGTTTTACCTTCCTCATTCAAATTTTTCAGCAGTGTCATAATCATCTCGCCGTTTTCACTGTCCAGGTTCCCCGTAGGTTCATCTGCAAGTATGATTTTAGGGTTATTTGCCAAAGCTCTGGCTATCGCGACCCTCTGCTGCTGGCCTCCGGAAAGCTCTGAAGGGTAATGTTTTATTTTGTCCTGCATCCCTAACTTTTTAATCATTTCCAGTGCTGTTTGCATTCTTTTCTTTGATGGCATGCCTGCATACCCCAGCGGCACTTCCACATTCTCCAACACATTCATATCATCGATCAGATTAAAAGACTGGAATACAAATCCGACGTTTTTGCTTCTGAAGCTGGCCAATTCTCTGCTTTTGAGTTTTTTTACATCTATTCCGTCAAATATATATTCACCTTCGTCAAAGTCGTCCATGCATCCTAATACGTTTAGTAAAGTCGTTTTACCGCTTCCTGATCTCCCCATTATGCACAGAAATTCACCTGCATCTATGCTAAGGTTGATATCGTTTAAAGCTACCGTGTGTATTCCTTTGCCTTTATATATCTTCTTTATTCCTTTGAGATCGATCACGCTCATTCTTCCTCTCTTATGAATTTCTGATAATCTGTAACGGCAGCATTTTCCTTACCTTAAACATTAAAGGTATTGAAGATACCAGCCCTACAAGAATCGGCACGATCCATGAAATAAGCACTGCCATACAGTTAGTTCCGATTATTGTTTCATTGATTTTTAGAATATTCGCTTTCAGCATAATTACGCTAAAAACGCAGCCTGTTAATCCTCCGGACAGTGTTATAAGTATTGATTCGAGAAACAGTTCAATATACAGGTCTGTTTTCCTTGCCCCAACAGCCAGGGAAACAGCTATTTCTCTGCTTCTTTTTCCCAACATTAAGAGCAGCAGGCCTGTTAACCCAAAAACTACTAATATAAAAGTTACCGACATCACTACATTGGCAAGTAAGGCATTGTTTCTGGAATCTTCTGTTAATCGTAAATATTTATCGAACGAATTATCCAGTGTGTAATAAAAAATATCACCATGAGCATTATCAAAATAATCATATATAGCTGAAATTATTTCATAAATATCCTCTGCCTTATAAAATTTAACTGAGAAATCAAAGTGTATTACATCTTTGGGATGGAAGTAATCATAATAATACTTCAGTGGCAATATGGCAATATTTCCGTAACTAAATTTTTCCTTATTTTCCGGTTCATAACCTTTAAATAGGAAATCCAGATCTTGTCCTTTGAGAAATTCTGTATTGTCAATTTTCAGAGTATGTCCGTCTGCAAATCTGATTTCGTCTTTATTATCGTCTGAATATGTAAATATAACATCTCTTGGATTTACCGTATTTTCGCCATTCATAACAGTCAAAAAATCAAGGAAATCGGGTCCTATGAATGCTGTATTACTTACGTCAAATCTGTCCGGATCGATATTTTTAAAGTGCTCCAGAAAGCCGTCTGATACGAAAAATAAGAAATAGGTTTCTGCATTATGTGAACGAGGGTCGAAATGAATAATATCCCTTCTGATATGAAATAAGATGTCCAGTTCATCATTGTATTTCTCCTCTATATAGGCGATATCATCCTGGTTGAAAGGACAGAGTTCCGTACTGTCATATTCAAATCGGATTGGCTGCCCCTTTCCCCATTCCAGAAGATTAAAGTCTAAAATAAAAGCATTATCAATATGACTTGCCTCTATCTCGAAAACCATATTTTTGCCTTCTTCTTTGAGTTCATCGTATTTTTTATCAAGAAAAAAGCTCGTTGTTAAGGATATGTTAAGTATAAAGATACCAACAACCATTTCAAAAAATATAAAATAATACATTCTTTTATTTCGAAATATTCTTTTGACTGTTTTTGCAATCAGATAACTCATAGGCTTTTTACCTCAGCAACTCTGCTATCTGTAATTTAAGGGTTCTGCGTAATAAAACATAATTAAGCAATATTGAAACTATGGAGCAAATCATAATCATCATCAAAAGAACTCCCATATCCGGTTTAATAGAAATCAGTGCACTGCTGATAAAAGAGCGGCCTATACAGAATATAAGAAACACAATAATTGATGACGTAAATGTAAATATTATGAGTTCAAGCAAATGCTGCAGGTATATATCTGCTTTTTTCGCTCCAAAGGCTATTTTAATCCCAAACTCTTTCTTTGACTCATTAAAGAATAATATTGTAGATATTCAATATTGCATAAACCAGTACAATAAATGATATAAGCAGCACAGTTATAATTATTTTCATCGTCTGGTGTTAATGCTACTCTAAAAGTGTACCAGATACCGGTAAAAAATTAGGCCACCTTAATCAAATTTCCTGTATGATTATGTTGACTAAGCATCATCGTACAGGAGGAAAGGATATGATTAAGATG
>Ga0134092_1001629_pt1 | contig 19147 bp, 22 predicted proteins | sample 3_6taG_FD_94454 | JGI IMG/M metagenome (GOLD analysis project Ga0134092, IMG submission 94454) | Switchgrass degrading microbial communities from high solid loading bioreactors in New Hampshire, USA - 3_6_20_6_A3 metaG | ecosystem: Engineered > Bioreactor > Semi-continuous > Anaerobic >... | reverse complement strand
TTTGATTTGTAGCATATTTCAGAATAAACGGTGCATCGGATTTTTTGTACCCTTTTTACCAGCACTTTGCCAAGGTACTTTATGGAATTGTCAATGTGCTACAAAATTCAGCGTTGAATCTAATTTTAACTACCCACGTTATTATAGAGTTCTTCTATGAAAATTGTAAATATTAGACAAGGCTTTTTAAAGCGGAGTGCGATATAGGCCATCCAAATTTTGCTGTTAAGAACATAAAATCTCACGTTGTGCCCCTCATTGCTCCCTCTCCTCCATGATCAGACTACCCAAAACGGCCGATAGCTATCCTTAACCCTGCACCATTTTTTGAGGATTTTTTCGATACACCGGCCCGTGACCGGGTGCAATTGTACTGATATCCAGCGATTTTGCTTTTTCAATGGCCTTTCTCAGGCTTGGTGTAAAAGTGGCCATTACATTGGAATAATACCTTATTCCTTCTGCTTCAAAGAAGTCGATCTCTTCCGGGGTCAGCTCATCATCGAAACAGTGATCCCCCATCCTACCAAATGCTCCAAACATATCACAGGAGAAAAGCGTTTTTGTGCTTCTTTCATAGGTGTACATGGTATCCGGCCAGTGAACGTTCGGTACCGGATGGAAGCTCAACACCTTGCCCTCTCCCAGCTCCAGAGTATCTCCTTCCTTCACTACTCTTATATTTGCATCACCGTAAAAGGATCTTACCATCTTTGCTGCTTTATCGGTACATAATATCGTAAAATCATCCTTGATTTTTCGGAAGTTGGAAATCCAGCCGGAATGGTCCGGTTCCATATGATTCACAATCAGATAATCGATTTTTTTGGGGGCAACCCCTATTTCTTCTAAATTTTGATACAGGGTTTCGGGTATCCCGTCCCAGCCAATAACGCCGTCTATGATAGCTGTCTTTTCCCCTTGAACGATGTAAGAGTTCAGAGTGACTCCGTTGGCAATCTCCCATATTCCTTCAAATAGGATGTCATCAACGTTCATGGTAAGCATATGAATCCCGTCTGCAATTTTCAGCTTCTTCATAGCCTGTCCTCCTTTAATAGATGGTATCATCCATTGTTTACCCAAAATCCGAGCTCATCTATCAAAAAACGAGAATTAATTTTTTCCTATGAATCCTATATCAAAATTTAATTACCCGCGGCTCCTCGGTAAATGAATAAAAAATCGCTGTTGCATCTTGAAAATAAAGGACTTCCGTATTGTCATCCTCAGGTGAATACATCGATTGAAGCTCCGGATATTGATCGAGCAAATGCTTTTTCGCCTCTACCCTGTCATCCCGGATCAGCTTGCCTGATACCCTAAGCCACTTCCCGTCGGCATAGGCGCAAATCTCTGCTTTGGGATTTGCCTGGAGTTGCTTGGATACATTTTTTACCTTGCCGGTTTGGATATAGAGCTTCCCTTCAAAAATATCGACTGTGCCAAAGGGCCGAACCCTTGGCTGATCCCCTTCAACAGTTGCCAAATAATACGTCCCGCACTTCTTTAAAAACTCATATACTTCATCCATTTTATACTCCTCCTAATATTTAGAATGTATTGAAACGTTAATCTATTACAGATCCAAAAAAGTGTTTCATTTTCCATTCCGGGGCAGTTCTTCAACACAGCCCTCTTAACCATCTTAAACAAAAACACAAATGAAGTCAACAATTTTCCTTTTTTGTAACTCCTTTGAAGGGAATAATAAGAGTATCACTCTTGCCTCAAAGGAGGGAATGACGGTGTCTTACTACTACATTATCGGCGTTCGAATGGATAACAGGATTGATAATGCAGTAAAATTTCAAGAGATACTTACAAAAAACGGGTGTAAAATTCGAGCTCGTTTGGGATTGCATGAAATAAGTGACGACGAGTGTGCAAATGACGGGATTATCGTATTGCAGCCTTATGGCAGCAAGAAAGACGTTGAGGCCTTGGTTCAAGAACTCAACAGCCTGGAAGGTGTAACGGCAAAGTATATTGATTTAAATTAAGTAATATTCTTCAAAAAGCTTAAACCTCCACAGACGGTTATAAAGATGTCTGTGGAGGTTTCGCTCCTAACAGCAGTCATCATTCACCGGCCTTTTCAACAGTCCTTTTAAAGAACTCTATCGCGCCCTTGATATCGCTTTCATCCGGGTGTCCTTTTGCGATTCCGCCTATGAACTTAAAAGGCCCAAATGTATCAAAACCTCTGGATCCATAGGTTCCAAGCAACCGGCAGGACTTCTCCTCTATGATCTCCTTCATTTTCCTTGTATAATCACTTTTCACACCATAGGTATAGATGAGGAACACTGGCTTTTCGTTTGGCAGGTTGTTTCTTGCAAACTCTATTACCTTTTCGCTGAACTTGCCAAAATAGATCCCCGATGCAAAACCTATGAGATCGTAATCGGCCAAGTCCGCTTTTTTACATTCCACCACATTGATTAGATGAATATCATACAATTCTTTAATGGCATCCAAAAGCTTTTTTGTATTCCCATGATGCTGGGAATAGTATGCAATCGCAACTTTCATAAGCACACCTCCAATCAAGGATATTCTACCTCTAAATAAGGAGATGTGCTATAAAGTTGCATCAAAAAAGAATCAACGATTCTTGTAAAATCACATTTCGACTTTTTGGCTTTTCGGATTTTCCGCCCACAGGCGGTCTGCCACATCTGCCCATGCCTTTGCAGCCGGAGCTGTTTTGGCACAGAGCACATCCACATCCTCAGGGGCTTCCATATCAGTGGATTTAGCACCGGATTCTTTCACCATGGAAGCCAGCTTTTCCGGATTGTCCAGCAGCGGACACGGACGCAGGGGGTTGCTGTTAAAGGGCTGGTTCCTTCGATAAGCCATAAACAAAGGAGAGCGCAATGCTTCCAGGAGCGTCACGTCGTGAATATTTACGTTGGAATAATGGATAAATGCGCATGGTTCTACATCTCCGGCTGCGTTGATATGCAAGTAGCACTTCCCGCCGGCAATGCAGCCATTGGAATATTCTCCGTCATTCCAAAAGTCCATTGCAAAAATGGGCTTTGTTTCACGGATTTCGCGGATGCGCCGATACATATAGGCCCGTTGTTCGGGAGTGGCTATGAGATCTGGGCGTGCATCCTTTCCAATGGGCATATAGGTGAAATTCCACGAGAATCGGCAACCACGGGCTATCATATCGTCGACAAATTCATCGGATCCAACGCTTTCGGTATTGTAGCGGTGATAACATGTGGAGTATCCGAATAAAAGCCTGTGGGCCTTCATACGTTCCATTGCTTCAATGACCTTGCGATAGGTGCCTTTCCCGCGCCTCATATCGGTCGCTTCTTCGTCGCCCTCAATGGAAAAGGCAAGGGCAAAATTGCCTACCCGCAGCATATCCTCGCACAGTTCGTCATCCACAAGGGTACCGTTGGTGAAGGCAAAGAAATAGCAGTCCTGGTGTTTTTCGCATAATCGAATAATATCTTTCTTGCGAACAAGGGGTTCGCCACCTGAAAATATATAGAAATATATACCCAATTCCTTTCCCTGGCGGCAAATAGAATCGAGAATCTCATAAGACAGATTGTTTTTGTTTCCGTATTGCGCTGCCCAGCAGCCGGTACAGGACAGATTGCAAGCACTGGTAGGATCCATCAAAATCGCCCACGGGATATTGCAATCGTATTTTTCCTCCAGGGCACGGGTACGCTCTGCACTTAGAAGGTTTGCGTTAACGATAAAGCATTCTACAAATTTCTGTATCAGTTTTGTGTCCACGTCCTGAAACAGATCCTGTACAAAAGTATGCCAAACGTTGTTTTCATCCAAGAGCACATTCCGCAAAGCGTTTATCTGAGTAGTATGCAAATTCCCTCTGTCCAGCTTTTCCGCAATCTCAAACATCTTTGGGAGTTTTTCAACGGGATCGTCTGAAATGTATTCCAATAATAAATTCACAGCAGTTTTTTGAATCCTATTCATTGTTCAACCTCTCCTCCCTAAAATGTGTTGATTTATATTAGCAAAAGCTCCTTTGAGCTTTTAACTAACCGTTTGGTTAATTTTGCTCATTTTTTCGCTTTGCCTGCATCGAAAAAATAAAAACCTATTTGTTGTTTCGCAATAAAATATCACTTCCTGAGATCAATGAACGGATAATTACATGGTAAACACGCAAAAAGGAATCGCGAAGCTCATGATCGTTTAAAGAACTCAATGCTTTGTAGTCATCAAAGTATGCCGCAAAACTAACAATGGGAAGAAAAGAAAAGAAAAATCTGAACAATACCATTTCATCTGAAAAAACAAAATCCCGGTCTGCGCTGTATATGGTTTTATAAATTGGATTTTCATCATTCACATCCATGAATTTCATAAAGCGAAATAAGGAATTCCTGTGTTTCCCGCTTTTCAGCGATTCGAGCATCAAAATACGGATGATATCTCTGTTTTCAAGAACATAATCCACTATCTGTTCATAATAATGATAAGCATTCTGCATAAATTGACTGATAGCTTCATCACTGATAAAGTGTAAACGGTCAGGCTGAATGTCCAGATACCCGTCTTTTATCATTTGAACAATATTTGCCTGAATAAAATCCATTGTAATGGACATTGCATTCTCAAGGAGTGAGTGAATCATGAAATCTAAAATGTCTTCCTTACTGCTGAAATAATAATATATAAGTGCTTTGTTTACGTCTGCAGCGTTCGCGATATCATTGACCCGGGTTGCATCATAACCCTTTTTAGAAAAAAGTTCTTTCGCCGCATTGATGATTCTTTCCCTTGCATCGATTCCTGTTGTTTCCTTCAAATCGTTCTCCTCCAATTTTCTAATTAACCGGTTAGTTAAAATTCTGTCAACGTTATTATATGCCTGTTCGTGTCCATTATCAAGAGGTTTTTACCTTTCTTTGATCAAATTTGCCCATATCGTTCTTTCAAATATTCAACAGAGGAAGGTATCATTTTTTCAAGGATTTCCAAGTCAATGTCGGACAGTTTCTTAACATAAATGAAAGGCTTCCCCATTTTATACTTCCCCTGGTCTCTTAGCAAATACTCTCGCTCCGGCTTCCCCAAATATGCATATATTAAGATCGCCTCTTTGCGCGGCGAAAATGCCGCCAATGGCCGGTCTCCTTCCTGTTTGATGCGCTCGGATTTGCATTGATAGCTGCCAAATCCAATGATCTAGGAACCCCGCATTTTGGGAGGATGTCCTGTAACTTTTTGCATGAGCTTCACAAGTTCATATTGTCCTTGAATTACTACCAAACAAATTATGTACGGCAAGGATGCACTTGTGAACCGTGTGGTTTTCATGTAAGATATTATTACAAAGCTATCTGTCTAGCCAAAGAGCCTACCGAGAAGCCTTTTATGAGATGCTTTATTTTCAAGGGGAATGGTTATGGTCAAATTACAGGGTGAAAAGGTTTATCTCGCAACTCTTGAATTGGAAGATTGTAGAAATTTATGTGAAGAAACTGAGTTCAACTTTTCCAATCCCACTGAATGCTTTATTGTCGGCTTTTCATCCGTCAAAGCCGATGACTGGTTTCATGAAGTTCAAAACAAGCAGGGAAATACCCACATCCGACTCGGCATATTCCTTCCAAATGCCGATGGCAGCGCAACTGTGATCGGCGAAATCGCTTTGCAGGACATAAACTGGCAGAACCGGAGCTGTACGCTGGGCTATGGGCTTACAAAGTTTGAATACCGCTGTAAAGGCTACACCACCGATGCAGCAAAAACAATACTGCGCTACGGCTTATGCCATCTCGGCCTCGAGCGTATATCGGCAGCAACGCTGGAAAACAACATCGCATCCCAGCGGGTGCTTGAGAAATGCGGATTTACCCTTGAGGGTCGTGAAAGAAAGGCTGTATATAGCCGGGAAACGCTTTGACAGGCTGATCTACGGGTTGTTGGCTGAAGAGTTTATAAAAGTGAATGGCTCGAGTTGATGGATGAGATAAATTAAATTGAGCTCAAAAGACTTGATTTTAAACAGATTATAGTATATACTTTACATAACTGTATGAGGTTAACATGAATTCCTTATATTGCAGTAAAGAACCGTCATAGTATATTCAATCTATGAAAGGCTTTAAATTTCTTACGACAGGTGTAGTAAAAAATGAAAGAGCCTTTTGTTTTTTTATGTTCGGAAATAACAAGAGAAAACGCGTTAACTTTGATCAAATGGCTGAAAGACAAAGAAGTAACAAAATACTTAAGCGATCCCCAGGATGTTTCAAGGAGTATTGAGCAGGTGGTTCACAAGACAAACCTTCCTGTTTTGACACATTTGTTTAACCATAACGGCCGGTTTTATATGGTTTATAACAAGCAGGACATACCAATTGGATTTGTGAGGCTTGTGAAAAAGGGCAGCGACTATGAAATCGTTATTGTCATCGGAGATCGGAATCATTGGGGGAAAAGATTAGGTACATCGGCCATTAAAGAAAGCATAAAACTCGCTTTTTTTGAGTTCAGGGCGCAAAAAGTCATTGCAAATATACAAAAGGAAAATAAAAGATCAATTCGGGCATTTCTCAATAACGGTTTTAAGATTGAAAAAGAAAGCAATGCATATAAAACCTTTTCAATAACGATGGAACAATATTTAATGTCGATAAGAGGAAATACTGTTATTGCTGCCAGAATTTATATAACCGAAATTGACGTGGAAAGGCTAAAAAAGGATCTTGAATCCGATCTGCATATCGGAAAAGTACCTGATGAATACATCCGGGATCTTGAACACGAAATCAACAGAGCAACAATAGTTGATCCAAAACAGATTCCCAATGATATCATCACTATGAATTCACGAGTACTGCTGCATGTTGATGGTGATGAAATGGAAGTTTCTTTGGTTTATCATCAAGACGCCGATCTAAACAAAAATAAGCTGTCGGTATTTTCCCCTATTGGCACGGCCATCCTTGGCTATAGCGAAGGAAGTGTCATTGAGTGGGAAGTGCCTTCCGGCGTTATGAAAATTCATGTCAAAAAAATCCTGTATCAACCTGAAGCTGCCGGAGACTATCACATGTGATATCCTCTCCTCAATGAATTGTGAAGCTTTCTGTCGGAGTTCGATGGGTTCTATCTCTGGTGGAGAAGATTGCCCTCCGGTTGTTCCGTTTCCGAACACCTTCTTCGATGAAACCATTGATAGTGCCGCTCTGTCCTCCTATGCGTGATTTTTTCCATGGACACCCGGTCTTTCAGCTCTATAAAACATACGCCTCCAAGCTTATGCTTGTCGTTATATTCCTGCCCGCATTTAGTAATATGGTGTAATGAAAAGGTATAACTTCAATTACTTAATGATATCCCTATACATCTTAAAACGTATTCCTGTAGAATAAACGAAATCACCATTATCAATCAACTGAAGAATTTCTAAGGGCGTTGCCCATTTGACATCAACGACCTCATCAGGATTAAGTCTAATATCGCTGATAGGTATATCTTTCTTAACAATATAAATATCCATGAAATAATTCTTGTGTACATATGTTGCAAGCAGCTTCAATTCATCTTCAACTACCTTAATACCGGCTTCTTCAAATAATTCACGGATAGCTGATGCCGTTGTTGTTTCACCGGCCAGGGTTCCACCACCCAAAAACTCCCACATATTACCGGCCTTTTTATTAGGATGGCGTTTGGTAATTAGAAAATTACCACCTGAGTCCATCACCCAGACTTCGCAACAGACATAATATTCTCCAGCAGCAAACTTTTCTCCACGTGCAATTGTTCTTCCAAGCGGTTGTCTGTTAGCATCATATAAATCCCAGTATTCCATAATATTCCCTCTTGGTATCAACTACCTATCTGTTTACTCAATTATGGCTGCCTTTTCATTACTCCCGTTCTGCCTGAAACCTCTTTTGTTTTCGAGCATATTCCTGGTTTAGTCCACATGATTAATTCCGGTTCCCATATACTGTTTCTTACTTAATTTGTTGACGATTATACAAGATTTCTAATCTCTTTGATGGTTTCCTCCATTTCTTAATGGTGAAAGCAAGCCTGGGAATGCTAAAAATCAATCTTTGCGTTATGCAAAATATGCAATACCATACAATAGATATCAACTTCTTTTTGTGTTTCACTCTTCCATTTTCCTGAAAAACCGTGATCTGTTTGTATCGCGTGCAGGGCAGCTTCTGACAGATTGGGTATTAAAGAATTATTTTTCACGCGTTCTGCGAGTTTTTCCGCTTGTCTGAAATAATAAGGTATTTTTTGAATATCACATATTTTACACAAGAAATTATAATCTCTTAACCAAAACCCAATCTCTCCTTTTGGAAATTCACAGCAATCGTCAGAATAATCGAATGCCGCATAAGAGCATATCGATCCGACATAATGATTATTGTAAATATGAAAAATTACCGGAATCGGTGCAAGTCGGGCAACATTTTGCATTGCAGCATTTATAATTTGCACAGTAGCCTCATTTTTCCAAATCAACGAAGAACCGAGAACCAGAAAATCGCTGACCCATGGAAAATCTTTGCCGGGCAAATAGGCCCTGCAACCCGGATATCTGGCTTGAAATCTGGCTTGTTTAATCTCTCTCGATACCTCATCCAATGAATTAACACGAGAGCCTCTTTCAAACTTGTCGATTAAGTGATTCTGAAATTTTACAAGCAAATCATCAGGTTTTTCGCCGTCGATATGTAAACATGCGAGCGTCAGCGCCCTGCTGAAGTGATATTCTTCAACAGGGGGATAATGGCGACGTGCTTTGTTCGGGTATTCATCAGCATATAATGCTTTTTTGGCCTTTCGCATAAAATTATGATATGGCTCTACTCCTAAAGCTCTCAATTGAGAAACTGCGCCGTCCATCGCATCAATTCCACCATGGAGGCAAATGCCAAACCAACCGTCAGCATTTTGATTCTTTAATATTCTCTTCACAGGTTTGGAGTTTAGAATTTGATCTTGTAATTCCAGCATTTCAGGACTTTTTATATTAACAGATAAAATATCTCGTTTGACTATATATTTTTGCGACGGACTCCCATGGGTTAATATGAAATCAATCATTTCTTGTTTTTTTATCGTATTATCTCCTTTCACTCCAGCCACTGATCTGCGTGGTGGCCGCCGACCCAGTACCAATGGGGATGATCCAGTTGCCACAGCTCGCTGTTTCGATAGTATTCCTGCTCCCTTTCAATAATTTGATTATCCCCATCAAAGAAGACTTCACGAACGACTTCCAGTTTCCCGTTGATAAGCTCCCTTTCCACTAACCCATCCCAATCGTTATCCAGCTCATTGGTAATAACGAACTCACCGTCTATGAACTTGTAAATCCTGCCGCCCCAATATGCCGCGCTTGATCCTCCTGCCGAATAAATACACTTTTTCTCCCTGTCAAGGGCGGGATTGCAAATTTCAGAAAATGATTTTGATTTTACAAAGGAGGAACTTTCCGTATCCCACAGCCAGCAGTCATACCATGTGTTGGCGTGGGCACCCCCGAACATGTTAAGGATAATCACATCCTTATACCCGTCGAAATTCACATCCGTAACGTGAAGTCCCATTGTGTCCATCATCTCATTGAGAACGTAGTAACCGACTGTCTCACCGTCTGAAACCTCCGAAAAATCCGCAGAAAGGATGCATTCCCCTTTTTCATCATATACATGAAGGCCCATCACATAGCCAAACATCCATTCCTCCGGTCCCTTCACCACTCCCGTCGCAACAAAACGGTACTCAGGCATACTTTCATGCAAACGGGCCTTGATTTCGTATGTGTGCTGTCCTGGCTGAGGGTTTGGTGTATCCGCTGGATCAGGTGTATCTGACGGATTAGGTGCATCCGCCGGATCCAAGACTGTGGAAGGTGTGGGGAGTTCTGTATTACTTTCATCAATTGCCGGGTCGTCGAAAATGCTTTTCATTTCGTCTGCGGGAGGAACTTTACTGCAGCCCACTCCCAAAAAAAGAATAAGCAGTATTAAAGTATAGATTCTTTTTTTCATATCCATCATCCTTTATTAAATAGTACGCTGTATAAGTTGATCCTACATTTCCATTTTTTGTGTGCTGTAATCGAATGGGGAATCATTTCAATTTTATCACACGCTTATGAAAGAGTGATCCCTGTCTTCAGTTGATTTAATCCGAAAAATTTAAATCCTCCTTTCAATCAACGATTACATGGACTCCCTCTTTTCTCCTTCATCCAGCTCTTTTCTGAGTATCATTTTTCCCTTCACACTACCTTACAAATTCAATGATTCAAAAACTCCCCATCTAGTCATCCATTCGAGTTCGCTTAAATGTACATATACTTCATTTATGAAATCCTCCAATGAAATCCTGATAATAAATCGAATAAATCACTTATGGTTCTTGTCAAACTATTGATACTGAATCAAGACTCAATGTCTTTTACCCTTTCAGGGTGCTCCTTCACGCTGTTTGAGGCTTGTTGAAGGCAGAAGGGAAATGTGGTAAAATTAGCGCGAAAAATCTATTACGAAAGGTGACACAGATGAAGCAGCAACGGCAGTATCCCAAAGTCATGATATCCCCCAAGGCTGAGAGAAGTGTCAAGAATGGTCATCCATGGATATACGGGGAAGAGATCCTTAAAACAGAGCGCGAGCCCCAAAACGGCGGGCTGGTAGATGTATTTGCCGGAAACGCCTTTATGGGTACAGGCTTTTACAACAGCGCCAGCAAGATTACCGTCCGGCTAATTTCACGTAATGCCAACGATGTATTTGACGCCCGCTTTTGGCGCCGCCGTGTGGAGTATGCCGTTCGTTACCGCAAAACCGTTATGCCCGGTGCCGACTTCGCCTGTTGCCGCCTGATCCATGGTGAGGCTGACCAGATGTCGGGGCTGACCGTGGATCGCTACGGCAGCATCCTATCCGTGCAGATTACCTGCCTCGGCATGGAACTTGTCAAGGATATGGTTTATCGTGCACTTTGGGATATACTCACTGAAATGGGTGAGACTATCACCGGCATTTATGAGCGCAATGACATTGCCCTGCGTACACGGGAAGGACTGCCGGAGTATAAGGATTGGTACAAGTTCGAGGGCATACCTGCACCTGAATCCGCCGTGACGGAGATATGCGAAAACGGCGTGAGATATCTGGTCGATGTGGAAAACGGGCAGAAAACCGGCTTCTTCCTGGACCAGAAGTACAACCGCGCCGCTGTGGCCCGGATTGCCAGGGACAAGCGAGTATTGGACTGCTTTACCCATACCGGCTCCTTCGGCCTTAATGCGGCATTGGGCGGAGCAGCACATGTGACCTGCGTGGATATTTCCCAGTCAGCCATCGATATGGCAAAAGCAAATGCCGTACGTAACGGGTTGGATGGGAAAATGGATTTTCTGTGCGAGGACGTGTTTGACCTGCTGACAAAGCTGGCAGAACGAAAATGCCATGACTATGACTTTATCATCCTCGACCCGCCGGCCTTTACCAAATCCCGGGAGACAGTGCAATCTGCTGCCCGCGGATATAAAGAGATAAACCTGAAGGCCATGAAGCTGCTGCCTCGGGGAGGATATCTGGCTACCTGCAGCTGCAGCCACTTCATGACGGATGATTTATTCCGCAAAATACTTGCAAGCGCTGCAAAGGATGCCTCTGTATCCCTCAGGCAGATCGAAGCCCGCCAGCAGGCTCCGGACCATCCCATCCTGTGGAATGTCCCGGAAACGAGCTATCTCAAGTTTTATATCTTCCAGGTCGTATGACCTGTATTTCTGAGAAAAATCAGTATATGCAGGAGTGTTCCCACTGTCTCGTCTGTGGCTACACTCCTTCTCCGTTAAACTCCGGGATAAAGCTTTCCAAAGCCGTCTCCCCTTCCTGTATAAATCCGTTCTCCAATCCTATTTCTATTGCATAATCAACAAGCTCTTCATATTCCTCTTCCGTTATCTTTCTGTTAAGCTCCGGGTATGCCCTATTCCGTGTTATCGGAGTATATTGGTTCATAATGCTGATGTATATCCTGTCTCCATAGGTCTCATATAAGTACTTTAGAATTCTTTTAGAGTCCTCCAGATATCCCGGTAATGTCAGGTGCCTTACAATCACGCCTTTTTGCATGATGCCCCGATCATCAAATCTTGCTTCCTTTATCTGCCGAACCATTTCATCAATTGCTTTTGCTGCAACCGTAAAATAGTTCCTGCAATTAGAATATTTCACTGCCGGTTCAGCCGACATATATTTTAAATCAGGTAAATATATATCAATATACCCTTCAAGCATTTTTAGGGTTTCTACTTTCTCATAGCCGCTGCAATTATATACAATTGGAAGGGTGAGCCCGTTTTTACGTGAAATCTCTAAAGCCTCTATAATATGGGGAACATAGTGACTCGGGGTAACCAGGTTGATATTATTTGCTCCCTTGTCCTGAAGTTCCAGAAAAATTTCTGCAAGCCTTTCTATTGTAATGACCTTTCCCGCCAAGCCCTTTGCTATCACTCTATTCTGACAATATACGCATCCAAGGGCGCAACCGGAAAAAAATACCGTACCGGAGCCTTCTTCCCCTGATATACAGGGCTCCTCCCACATATGGAGTGCCGCCCTTGCCACTACCAGTTCATCGGTGGCTTTGCAATATCCCCTTTTCCCTGCAGTTCTGTCAACATGACATTCCCTAGGGCAAAGAACACAATCCTTTAATATTGATAAATCCATTCATGCTCCTCTTTTCAAAGTCTCTCGGGCTTTATATGTCGATGAAAATTGCTTTCCTGTTATTGCGTTCAGTCTCAGACTATCACCCATCATCCGTTCTGTCAACTCAACTGTTCCTATTACAGGCTCTGCACAAGTTTTATGCAATTGTCATCCAATTACCCTTTCACTTTGACATTTTTCTTCATTTGCGTTATCTATATATAAAATCAAATCAGAAGTGAAAAACCGCACATTCCAAAGACTTCTTTTGTATTTTTCAGTCCATTCTCATCACCTATATCGCCGCTCAACCAGGGCAAATCACAGTATCCCCGAAATCAAGCCTTTATCCGAATCCGGTGAAAGTTCCAATTTATATACATTCTCCAATATCTTCAACCCTTCATACATATCCTGCCCCAGAATCTCCTGGGTTTTGGCAAAATCAAACCTCTCATGAAGCCGATCATGCACTTTTAGAAAAGCTTTCTTCCCATACTTCCGTATAAACATAGCCTGGGCCTTGGCTGATGCTGTCCCGTCATTTCCCGGAGTATAAAATCCCTTTGTACAGCCTTCCAGTTCTGAGCAATCATAACACCCATCTATGTTCTTTTCCTTACAGCAAACCATGTTAGGGCATTTCCTGTCCTCAAACAGCGTTGCAAAGGAACAGACATTATACTCCGTCCTGCAGGAACCGCACCATTCACCCAAGAAGCAGTGATTACAGGAAAAACCACAATATGCCACAGGATCCACACCCTTGTGGGCATTTCTGCATAGCCTATTTTTAATCCTCCGCATTGCCTCAACATGCATGATCCAGTGCCGGCTGAAGGGCATTTTAATCAAACCGCGGATATCCTTACTGCACCAGTAATCAATAAGCCAGGAGGCATTCTCATCCGGACTGACACAAGCGGATTCTTTCAGCCTTTCCTTATCCGTATCCGAAAACCTTGTCTTCATCTGTGAATACTCAAGCCTTGATAAAATCGAATTTGTAGAAAGCATCACTTCCCTGGCATATTCATATAAAGCCCTGATGTTGAGCTGCCTGGAAAAGTCTGCAATCTCCCGTCCCTGCAATTCATTGCCGGTTGTAATGATAGGCGAACCGATTTTTTTCTGATAATCGCCGGCCATAAGTATCTGCTCGTCCCCTGCTATCAATGTATGGGCTACAATATCCTCAATACGGAAGATGTGCCAGATGGAATAGGCAAGGGTCTTACTGTGATAACCCTTTGCATTTGCAAAAGGCATCTGATAGAATGCCTCGGCAGGATAGCTGTTTACAATCTGTGAAATCTGTGAAAAAATCTCGTTCCGAAGTTCAATGAGCAGTGCTATTCCATCTTTATATGTATTTTCTTTCTCAAGAAGAATCTGCATCCGTTTATTTTTCTCTGACCATTCCTTATCCATTGTTCTCCCCCTTTATTTCCTGAATCATGATCCACACATCATATCAATGTAAAAGCTCTCTTTTGCGCCCCAATAAGGTTTGCCAAACCGGGATAAAAAGCAGAATGGAAATCACCATTGCACCAAAGTCTGCAATCGGAGTAGCCCATACGATGCCGTTCACGCCCAAATACGCATTCATGATAAACATGAAGGGGATATCTAGACCACCCTTTCTTAAAAGGGATAAAAACAACGGCTGAGATTTTTTTCCTATTGACTGGAAAATTGTAATGATTATCAATGTCACAGATATACAAGGCCCGGTAATGCAAATGATTCGCTGAAATGTCCGGCCGTAATCTACCGTGAGGGCATCGTCAATAAATGCTTTCACCATGGGATACGCACAGGTAAACAGCAGTACAGTGAAAGCAAAGGCGACGGACAGGCTGATGGTAAATGTAGTACGAATAGCCTTTTTCATCCTTTCGTAATTTTTTGATGCGAAATTATATCCAATCAGCGGAACAACGCCTTGGCTCATCCCGGTGGCAATTTCAAATGCGAGCATATCGATCTTTTTCGCTATTCCGACGCCGGCGATTGCTTCATTGGAATAGGAGGACATCAGCCGGTTCAGCGTAACATTTCAAAAATTGCTCATCAGGCACATAATAGTGCTTGGTAAGCCCACAAAAAAGACATCTGACGATATTCGATTTTTCACCGAGAAAAAACGGGGATTTAGCGACAATACTGTATGACCGCGCTTATTTAAAATAAGGATGACAAAATACAAAGCAGCCACAAGATTTGAAATCATCGTAGCTAAAGCAGCTCCGGCTATTTGCATATTCAACGGAAATATGAAAATCGGATCTAAAATTATATTCAATACCGCACCCAGAATCATGCCAAAACTTGCCTGGTTTGAATACCCTTCTGCACGAACAAGGTGTGCAAATTCCGCATTCAATACCGTTGGGATTGAGCCTACTGCCATCGTCCAGAATAAGTACTGCCTGCAGAAATCGTATGTGCCTGTATTGGCACCGAAGGCCGGCAAAATAACCGGACTTGAGAGATACACGACGATCCCGTAAAACAGCGATACTATAGCAGATGTCCAAATACAAAAAACCGCAGTATGTTTCGCTTTTTCTTTGTCCCCGGCGCCAAGGCAACGTGAAATCAGGCTTGAGCCGCCTATGCCAAAAAGATTGGCTATTCCGGTTAATAAAACGAACGTCGGCATGCAGAGATTGGCGGCCGCAACCTGGTTTGGATCGCCTGTCTGCCCAATAAAAAAAGTATCAGCCATATTGTATAAAACCGTGATTAACTGGCTGATAACAGTAGGAACAACAAGAGTTACTACGGCTTTGGTTACAGGTGTTCTTTCAAATAGTTCTATTTCTTTATCGTCCATTGAATATTCCTCTTTTCTAAAGAGTTAGCTTTCGTTCCTTATTTTTCAAGCCTCGGGAGTAATGCAACGCGCTTTTCGATCGGCATGACAGCATTGATGCCCTGTTAAAACACCGGCTTACTGGGAATTGTCCAGATTCCGGTTCCATTCCGCCCCTCCCCAATAGGCGACAGACTCATCCCCATTTTCAATGACGATGCAACGGTTTTTTACCGAAATATCATAAATTTCTTCTCGTCTTGTCCCGATTTGATCATCCTGATAAGTCATCATTACTTTCGTTACTCCGTTTTCCTCAAAAAACTTTATGTCACAACAATCAAGACAAAATGTGTTTTTATATTTCGCGCCCTCCGCAGTAGATGCCGTAATGACAACCGTATACAATCCCGATGTAGGGCCGAATGAAATGGTACAATTCTCAGCGATACCGTCATCGTCAATATCAAAGGAAGCCGAATCAATTATATTGGCTCCTTGTAATCAAGGACATGATAAGCCTCTCTGCCGCCGTCATCATATGAACTTCTCGGAATCCCTACTAACAGAAGGACGAACACAATCGGTACAATAAAGCCCATCTTTTTCATGATGCCACCTCTTTATCCGTTTTTTCAGGTAATTCCATATGAAATTTCCAAGGTTCATCTCCTATTTTTTTCTTGACATACAACCGCCGGAATTGTAATCAGTTAACCATAGTTCCATTCATATTTTATATCTTTTGAGAGTCGTTTTGCAAAGCATTAAACTCCTACCCCATTATCCAAACTTTCCTGGCGGCATCATTATTAGTGCGACTTTAATCTCTTGCAAAATTACATCGAAGAGCAGCTCCCGGCAAACAATAAAACCGCAATACCTTTCTTAGAGCATTATACCAAAAATACTTCAGTATCGATACAAAAGAGAATATAGTATAATAATGCATAAATTTTATTCAAACTACGGAGGAAAATAGGAATGTTAAAGGCAATTAAATCGGCTGAAAGCATGGCACAAGTTCTATTTGAATGCCGGAGCGCAGCTTTGAAGAATATAAAACCACTGAGATCATAATGCAATTTTTAATAGAATGCAGCTTACACCTAACCGATCTTGGGATGCCGACGGGCCTACTTGCTTATCTGGATACCGGGCAAGATACAACGGTTGCCCTCCGTGCGGATATTGATGCTGTGGATACTGACGAAGGCCCCAAGCACCTTTGGGGACACAATTATCATGCGGCAGCCCTCCTTGGAGCCGCAGATATGCTTTCGCGAATGGGAAAGGAGCTTCGTCCTGAGATTCCTGTGAGCAAGATCGCGGTGCACCGGGGTCCCCTGATGGTGAGAAAAACTATTTCATTCTGACATATAATGGGAAAACAGGACACGATGGTATGCCTCACCTCTGCCGGGATCCCATCACAGCGGCTGCCCAGTTTATAACTGCTGTGCAAACGGTGGTCAGCCGCTTTGTAGATCCCTTAGAGGCTGCCGTGTTTTCCGTGTGCAGCATACATGCAGGAACAGAGGATAATTTTGCCCCTGAACGGGCTGTTATGACAGGCAGCATAAGAAGCCTTGATGATATGGTTCACAGAACTATGATGGAACGCTAAATGGATGCTTTGTCATATTTAATTTGCTTCTTCAACTATCTTCCTTGCAAACAGTCTTGCGCCTTCCACTGCCTCTTTGGTCTGCATGGAGGCCTTATCATCCGTATCCCTGACACTATACATTCCAATATATTTCAGGGATGAATGGACACAAAGGTTCTTTATTCCTGTTTCAAAAGGGGTACAGGCATATTCCCTGTCGTATCCGTGAGTAAGGAGCAGGGCCACCTTCTTCCCGGCCCAAAGGGAACCCGTGGCACTTCCGTAAAACTTATTGAGGCCGTAATGCCTGTCCAGGACAGATTTCATAACCGTTGGACAGTACCATGAATAGATGGGACAAGCCAATACGATCACATCGGCCCAAAGGATATCCTCTACTATTGGATACATATCGTCATGCTGGATCCATATTCCCCCTGTACATGCTGGCATGCGTAGCAGCCCAGGCATGGACGGATATCCTTACCCGCTAAGGGGACGTACCTGACATCAACCCCAATCACTTTCAGTTCCTCCAGAAAAGGTTTGCACAATTCTGCAGTATTCCCGTCAACATGGGGACTGCCCATTAAGATGAGTACATTCATTTGTCTTCTTTCTCCTTTCTTCAATTTTTTATATCGAGCATCTACCGGTTGATGTATCCACATCTCCTGATAAATTTGCACAAAAAACTGCAGGTGAATAGCAGTAGCCTCTCACCTGCAGTTTTACATATGTCACCAATGGTATAAAATCCCATTCAGATGCTGTCACTTGATAGCTCATCTACCCAATCCCGATGGATACAAGAATAAAAAATACCGCGCGGTTAAGCACGGTACTGCCCTTTACTATCGCAAATATAACAACATCTAATTGACTGTCCCTATTCCTTTGATGATCATTGACATTATTTCTTTGGCAAGGCTGAAAGTACCGCTCTTCTTAACTTGATAAAGCTGAAAAAGCACGACAACAAAACCCTTCCTGAAAGGGTGTAAAAATACCTTCTTCAGCCCATATTCAATTCATCAAGTCAAGAATTCGCCGGCATTGGATTACCTCGCTTTCAGCAATTTCATATATATGATAGCATTTCTGTTAAATTTATGCAACCAGTAAAATACTCAAATTATCAGCAGGCGCTCCTATTCCCGTTTATTGCATCAATATACTCTCCCACTTAAAGACCTGTCAATAAAGCCGATTCGTATCTTTTTTACCACATTATTTTTCGGAATTAAACTGACGTAAATATCTCCGTTTCTGAAGTAGTTTGGCTCCTCTTGCTTAAACGCCGATTCATCCAATATTGAAAAGGCTCTGTCCAGGGAATCCCCCGCATGTATCCCTAAAACACTTCAAGAATCCCTTTTGGGGATGCTATAACTATTTCAGTGAGAACAAAAAGCAGGTGCACACCTGCTTTTCATTTTCCCTTCATATAAATCCTATGGATAAAAAATCCTTTTTTATTTTCATAATTTTGTTATTTTGCACATTTTAAAAGCCTCACAGGCATATATTTCAGCAATTTAAGCGTAATTCCTTATAACAAGCTCCGATATGGCTCCCCGTAACGATGATTTTGAATTGATTTGACGGGTTGCTGATACCTCGGTAACGTTGTAGCCCTCATAAATACGTTCAAAGAAATCGTCATCCGGATTCGTGTTTTTGGGATTCGAGTTGCTGAGCATCAAAAATGCCCTTTTCTCTTTATCGATTTTCCTGAACCAGTTTGCCAACCTTACCTGGTCATCATCGTCAAAATCATCCTTCTGATAACTGGTAAAAGAAGAAGTTACATTAAGGGGTCTGTAGGGAGGATCAATATAAACAAAAGTATCGCTGTCGATATACTCTGTCATTTTTTCAAAATCTCCGCAAAGGAGCTCTACCCCCTGTAATGCGGAACTTACATCATATAGATTTTGCGCATTGCAAATGGTCGGGTTGGCATATCTTCCCACGGGAACATTAAAT
>Ga0134092_1001628_pt1 | contig 19156 bp, 9 predicted proteins | sample 3_6taG_FD_94454 | JGI IMG/M metagenome (GOLD analysis project Ga0134092, IMG submission 94454) | Switchgrass degrading microbial communities from high solid loading bioreactors in New Hampshire, USA - 3_6_20_6_A3 metaG | ecosystem: Engineered > Bioreactor > Semi-continuous > Anaerobic > Digestate... | reverse complement strand
TGAGGTCACCCATAATATCGCCGGTATACTTATCGGGAACGACAACCCTCATAGATACAATCGGCTCAAGAAGTACAGGCGATGCTTCCATAAAACCTTGCTTGAATGCCAAAATTGTGGCCAGTTTAAACGCCATTTCGGAGGAATCTACGGGATGGTATGAACCGTCTACTAATGTTGCTTTAATTCCGACAACAGGATAACCGGCCATAGGTCCCTTTAATACGCTTTCCTGCAAACCTTTTTCTACAGCAGGGAAATAGTTTTTAGGTACGGCACCGCCGAAGATTCTTTCTTCAAAGATGTAAGGCTTTTCAAGATCTCCGGAAGGCTCAAATTCAATTACAACATCACCGTATTGACCGTGACCGCCGGATTGCTTCTTATGTTTACCGCGTACACTTACTTTCTTTCTGATTGTCTCACGATAAGGAACTCTGGGTTTGGTTACTTCAATATCAACTTTATATCTTGACAAAAGTTTGCTTACCACAACTTCCAGGTGCTGATCTCCGATACCGTAGAGTAATGTCTGTCTGTTTTCAACGTCATTTACTACTTTAAGAGTAAGATCTTCGTCCATCAGCTTAGCAAGAGCCTGTGATACCTTGTCTTCGTCGCTCTTATTCTTGGTCTTGTATCTCATGTATGTATAAGGTACAGATACCTCAATCGGATCATATTCAACCGGAACCGCCTTGGTTGCCAGGGTATCTCCCGTAGCGGTAACATTAAGTTTTGCCAAAGCTCCGATATCACCTGCATGAAGTTCATTAACTTCAATCTGTTCTTTTCCGCGAAGAATATAAATCTTGTTAACCTTTTCTTCGGTATCCTTGTTTGTATTATACAAAGGAGTATCTCCCTTAAGTACACCTGAGCAAACCTTAAGCAATGAGAATTTACCGATAAACGGATCGACTATGGTCTTAAATACTCTTGCGGTAAACGGTTTCTTATCATCATAATTGGCCTCAAAAACCTCACCGTTTGAGGTGTTCTTGCCTTTAATGGTCTTCTTTGTCGGATCGGGGAAATACTTAACTATAGCCTGCATAAGCATAGTTGTTCCCTGAGCATTTATACCTGAACCCATAAGAACAGGTACAATGGAACCGTCTATAACGTTAGTTCGAAGTGCATGAGAGATTTCTTCCTGGGTAAATTCTTCGCCGCTGAAATATTTATCCATTAATTCTTCACTGGTTTCTGCAACTGCTTCCAGCAAATCCTCTCTGAACTTCGAAAGAGTTTCCTTACAATAATCCGGAATTTCGCATTCTACATAATTGCTTCCTGTCGTGAATTTTCTGCCGGCCATTTTTACTACATTTACAAATCCTACAAACTTATTGTCTTCTTTGATAGGAAGATGGAAAGGCGCAATCTTATGGCCATACAATTCTCTTAACTGATCTACTACCTGACTAAAATTGGCATTTTCTACATCCATATCGGTGACGAAAAAGATTCTGGGTAAATTAAATTTCTCACAATATTCCCACGCTTTAATTGCACCAACTTCAACACCGGCCTTTGCTGATACGACAATGACAGCCGCGTCGGCAACAGCTAATGCTTCTTCTACTTCTCCCACAAAATCGAAATAGCCCGGTGTATCCAGGAAGTTGATTTTAACCCCTTCATAATCAATAGGTACTACTGTGGTGCTTATGGAGAACAGTCTTTTCTGTTCTTCTTTGTCATAATCACTGATGGTATTTCCTTCTTCTACTTTTCCTTGGCGCTTAATGATTCCTGTAGTATAGGCCATAGCTTCTACCAATGTTGTCTTGCCGCATCCCCCGTGGCCTAATAAAATAACATTGCGTATTTTTTCAGAAGTGTAAACATTCATACCTATTCCTCCATTACATTATTTAGTAAGTAGTAGAGTAACAAACTAGTCACCTACGTTATTACCCGCTATACCTCTTAGTCTATTTTACTAAATTTGCATACTGATTACAATAGTTTTATAATAAACTTAACAAAGTTATATTTTCCAAATGCAAAATTTCTCGGAATAATTGATAAATCTACATTTTTACGTATTTTTCCATTATATTTAATGTCGTAACGCATTAAACCGTTACGCTTTAAACCGTAACGCTGTGAATAATCAGAGTATTGACATAAGGATTTTTTAAGAGTATAATCGGTCCAAGTACCCGGTTAATGAAAATATACGGTACATAAGGAAAGTAAAGGAGTATGTCATATGATTATTGTAATGAAACCTCAGGCTAAACCCGAATCCATACAGCGTATAAAATCTATAATTGAATCAAAAGGCTTGCAGGCCCATATATCCGCCGGTCATGAAGTTACTATTATAGGTGTTGTGGGCGACAAATCAAAGCTGATGGATCAAAACCTGGAGATTTTTGAGGATGTAGACAAAATTGTTCCTGTTACAGAAAGCTATAAGCTTGCCAACAAAAAATTTCATCCGGAGCCTACAAAGGTTAAAGTCGGAAACGTGGAAATAGGCGGGGATACTACCGTAATTATTTCCGGCCCCTGTGCAGTAGAAAGTAGAACTCAGCTTCTTGTTACCGCCCATGCCATAAAGAAGGCCGGCGCCCACATTCTCCGGGGCGGAGCTTATAAGCCCAGAACATCTCCGTACGCATTCCAGGGTTTGGAAGAAGAAGGTTTGAAATATATGAAGGAAGCCAAAGAAGAAACAGGCCTTCCTGTAGTGTGCGAAGTCACAAGCCAAAATGCCATTGAAGCCGCCGTAAAATATGTGGATATGCTGCAGATCGGCGCAAGAAATATGCAGAACTTCTATCTCTTAAAAGAAGCCGGCAAGACCGGTTTGCCGGTTTTGCTTAAGCGCGGCCTTTCTGCTACTATTGAGGAATGGCTAAATGCTGCCGAATATATTATAGCCGAAGGAAATCCCAATGTAGTTCTGTGCGAACGGGGAATCCGCACCTTTGAAACGTCTACCAGAAACACCTTGGATATAAGTGCCGTTCCGGTTATAAAATCAAAAAGCCATCTTCCTATCATAGTAGATCCAAGCCATGCTTCCGGTGTAAGAGCTTATGTAAAATCTCTTTCTATGGCGGCTGTAGCTGTGGGCGCAGACGGACTGATGATAGAAACCCATCCCGATCCTTCCACTGCATTAAGTGACGGTCCTCAGTCATTGTCCTTCGATCAATTTGAAGATTTGACAAAAGAATTAAAACCGCTTATACAACTAATGGGTAAAAAATTTTAAAATTAATAAAATTTTATGTACGATTTATTTATATAAGTATTGTCAAAATTATATGCCCTTTATTGCAAAAAGTAATTTATAATCAAACTTATTATTTAGGAGGATAAACCGGATAAAATGAAAGATCAAAACAGCGACTTTAAAATAAAAATCATAGGATTCATAGGTTTTGGACTTATAGGCGGTTCTATTGCCAGGGCCATAAAAAAAGTAAGGCCCGATATCAGCCTGTATGCCTATGATTATCACCCCAATCCTCCAAGCAGTGGTTATAAAGAAGCCCTGTCCGACGGGGTTCTTGATTTTGTTACAGGAAATCTTGAAGAAGGATTTCCCGATTGTGACATTATTTTCCTTTGCGCCCCGGTGCTTTCCAATATCTCATACCTGCCTAAACTTAAATCCATAATAAAGCCTTCCTGTATTCTAACCGATGTGGGCAGTGTAAAAGGCAATATCCACGAAGCCATAAGTGAACTTGGGATGGATGAAGTTTTTGTTGGCGGCCATCCCATGACCGGTTCGGAAAAAACAGGCTACAGAAATTCTTATGCTTTATTGCTGGAAAACGCTTATTACATACTTACGCCTACGGATAAAACACCCAAATTTAAACTTGATGTTCTCAAAAAACTGGTCGAAGATATCGGTTCAATACCTATTATACTGGACCCTAAGGAACATGATGAAATCACTGCTGCCATCAGTCACCTTCCCCACATCATAGCAGCAACATTGGTAAACCTTATAAGAGAGTCCGATAACTCTGAGAAGATGAAGCAACTTGCTGCGGGAGGTTTTAAGGATATAACCAGAATAGCTTCATCCTCACCGATGATGTGGCAAAATATTTGCCTTACCAATGCCGGCGTTATAAATACCATACTTGACCGTTATATAGAAATGCTGAAGACAGCTTCTAACGCCCTGTCCGAATTGGATGAAGATTATTTGTATACCATGTTTGAAACAGCCGGTGAATTTAGAAACAGCATTCCCAATAAATCGGCCGGTTTAATCAACAAAGTCTACGAAATATATATTGATATTATTGACGAAACGGGAGCTATAGCTACTATTGCAACCCTTCTGGCAAATAATAATATCAGCATAAAAAATATCGGTATTATACATAACAGAGAATTTCAGGAGGGGGTACTTCACATAGAATTCTATGATGAGCAATCCGAAAATGATGCCATAGATTTGCTAAGCAGGCATAATTACCACGTTTATGACAGGTAATAAATCTGTGTTTCATAAAATGGGTAATACGAAAGATACGTAGAGTTTACTAATATTATATTATGACTATATAATAGGTGCTTTAAAGATACCAAAAACATTGTAAATGATACTATGCTTGCTAAAGCTATTATAAAACTAGATACGAAGTTAAACTTCAATATATTAATATTTAAAAACATTAATAAGAAAACGAGGAGCCAAATATGATAATTAAGAAAAATGGTCCCTTAAAGGGAAACTTATCAGTTCCTGGAGACAAATCCATTTCTCACCGTGCTGTTATGCTGGGAGCTCTGGCCAAGGGAAAGACCGAAATTGACAATTTTTTAATGGGTGAAGACTGCCTTTCTACAATCTCATGTTTTCGCAAGATGGGAATACATATAGAGCAGGATATTCGAAATCGTAAAGTTATCGTATTCGGCGAAGGATTGGACGGGCTGAAAGCGCTAACAGAAATCTTGGATGTGGGTAACAGCGGCACAACTATCAGGCTTTTGTCCGGTATCTTATGCGGGCAAAATTTTTCATCTGTCATAACCGGAGATACTTCCATTCAAAAACGTCCTATGGGCAGAATCCTTACACCTTTGCAGCAAATGGAAGCAGATATTGAAAGTGTCAATAACAACAACTGCGCTCCTTTGCGTATAAACGGACCGAAAAATCAAAGATTAAAAGGTATACATTATAAATCTCCCATAGCTTCTGCCCAGGTAAAATCCTGTGTGCTTTTAGCCGGTCTTTATGCCGACGGAGAAACTCATGTAACCGAGCCTGCCGTATCAAGAAACCATACGGAGATTATGCTGTCATATTTCGGCGGTGATGTAAAAGTAACAGGTAGTACAGTTTGCGTAAAACCAAGACCCAAGCTTTCCGGAAAAAAAATAAATGTCCCCGGAGATATCTCTTCCGCTGCTTTCTTAATGGCTGCTGCCTTAATAGTACCGAATTCCGAGATACTTATTGAAAATGTCGGCATAAACCCCACCCGCGACGGAATCTTAAAGGTATGCTCTATGATGGGAGCCGATATAAAACTCTTAAATATTAAAAAAGACGGAGGAGAACCAGCGGCAGACATTCTTGTTCGCCACAGCAGTTTAAGAGGAACAGAAATCGGGGGAGACCTAATACCCACTTTGATTGACGAAATTCCCATTATAGCCATTCTGGCCTGCTTTGCCGACGGAAAAACCGTTATAAAGGATGCACAGGAACTAAGGGTCAAAGAATCCGACCGGATTGAAGCCATGGTCAAAAACCTTTCCGCCATGGGTGCGGATGTTGAAGCCACCGAAGACGGAATGATTATTAACGGAGGAAAACCCCTTCGCGGTGCCGTTATCGATCCAAAATTTGACCACAGGATAGCCATGTCCTTTGCAGTAGCCGGTCTGATGGCAGACGGCGAAACCGAAATCCTTAATCCGGAATGTGTGAATATATCATTTCCCGGATTTTTTGAAAAGGTGTCAGGCACTGTAAACAAAATGTGAACGAAACGTTCACAATTTGTTTACAGTACCTGACACCATATTTATTCAAACTGAGAATTATATAATTTGTAATAAAACCCTTTCTTTTCCATAAGCTCTTTATGGGTTCCCTGTTCGACCACATCTCCCTGATCTACAACAAGTATATTATCTGCTCCCTGAATTGTTGACAGTCTGTGAGCTATAACAAAACAGGTCTTATTTTCCATCAGTTTTCGCATGGCCTTTTGAATTTTTATTTCGGTTCTGGTATCAACATTTGATGTAGCCTCATCCAGTATTAGCATTTTGGCATCCATTAGCATAGCTCTTGCTATGGTAAGAAGTTGCTTCTGGCCTTTTGATATGTTCATTCCGTCTTCATTGATTACAGTGTAGTATCCTTGCGGTAGCCGTTTTATGTATGAATGAATTCCTGCTGCTTTTGCTGCGGCTACTACTTCATCCATAGTGGCATTTTCTTTTCCGTAAGCTATATTATCAAATATGGTTCCGGAAAACAGCCATGTATCCTGAAGCACCATAGCATATGACCTTCGAAGGCTTTTTCTGGTTACGTCCCTGATCTCGTTACCATCAACCCATATGGCCCCGCCCCAAATGTCATAAAATCTCATTAACAGATTAATAATAGTAGTTTTTCCCGCACCGGTAGGGCCGACAATAGCCGTAAGACAACCTGGTCTTGCATACAAAAACAGGTTTTTAATAATTTCCTTATCGGGAATATAACCGAAAGAAACTCCTTCCATTTTAACTTCGCCTTTTACTTCCGAAAGTTCGTTGGCATTTTCCTTATCGGGCAGCTCAGGTATTTCATCCATCAGTTTAAAAACTCTTTCTGCCGCCGCCATTGCAGACTGTAGTTCGCTTATAATATTGGCCATCTCATTAATAGGCCCTGAAAATTTACGGCTGTATTGCACAAATGAAGAAATATTTCCGAGTGTCATTTTTCCGAAAAGATATAATACGGCGCCAAGTACTGTTATTAAAGACAAAGACAGATTATTTATGAAATTAACCGTAGGCCCGGTCATACTTCCGTAGTACTCCGCCTCAAAATAAGCATCAACCGTTTCTTTATTGATCCGGTCAAATTTCTCCATAACCGAATTTTCGGCAGCGTATGCTTTAATAGTCATTTGCCCGGATACCATTTCTTCGACAAAACCATTAAGTTCTCCCAGCTTCTTTGAACGGGTCCGAAACAAAGGCCGTACCTTTTTAGCCATATACCTGGTATAAAACAGGGATAATGGTATAGTAACCAGCATCACAAGCACAAGTATCGGTGATATAATAATCATCATAATTAATGATCCGAAAACGGTAATAAAGCTGGTACAAACCTGTATGAAATCCGACGATAACGAAGTGTTTATTGTATCTATGTCATAAGAAAACTTGCTTATTATATCGCCTGCCTGATTACGGTCAAAGAAGCTTACGGGAAGTTCCACAAGTTTTGAAAATAAATCTTCCCTCATTTTATGTATTATTTTCTGGCTGAACCGAATCATCAGTACCGATAAAATATATGACAGAACTGATGATACAATATAAAATGCAATCATCCATCCTGCATAATATAATACGGTTTGAAATACAACCAAACCTTTGCCTGGTTGAATGGCGTCTATCGCATACCCTGATAACATGGGTCCTACAAGTGCCAGAAGATTGCTGCACAATGTTAGTATTATTGCCGCTATTAAATGTACCTTATAGTGGGACACATACTTCCAAAGTCCTTTTAAAACATATCCTGTGTCTTTCGGTTTGTCTGTCTTATCGCTTATCTTGGGTCCTCCCCCTTGGGGATTTGTAGCCATTATAACACACCTTCCAACTGTCCAAATTGAGACTGATATATTTCCTGATATACGCTGCAGGTTTTAAGCAGCTCTTCGTGGGTACCGTAACCGACCATATGACCTTCTTCCAGCACCAAAATTTTGTCAAGCTTCATTACCGAACTTATTCTTTGAGCTATTATGATGCTGGTAGTACCCTTATAGTTATTTCTGATAGATTTTCTAAGCTGGGCATCCGTTTTATAATCAAGAGCACTGGAGGAATCGTCAAGTATCAGTATTTCAGGCTTTCCTGCCAAGGCCCGGGCAATTAAAAGCCTTTGCTTTTGCCCTCCGCTTAAATTGCTTCCTTTAATCGTCAATTTATGATTCAGTTTATCATCTTTATTTAAGATAAATGAAGCTGCCTGGGCATCTTCTGTCGCTATTAAAACATCTTCCTTTGTAAGCCCCCGTCCCAGGTTTATATTTTCATATATACTTTCGGCAAACAGAACATCATTCTGAAAAGCCACACCAAACATACCCCTGAGCTTCTGCTTGTCAATACTTCTAATATCCACACCGTTTATTCTAATGCTTCCTTTATCAACATCATAAAAACGCATCAGCAAATGAACAAGGGTGGTTTTCCCTGAACCTGTGGACCCTATAATCCCCAGGCTCTCCCCTTTTTTTATACCAAAACTTATATCTGTAATAAAAGGTTCATGGGTATAGGAAAAACATACATTGTCAAATTCTATATGATAATCCGAATTCTTCGGTTCAAACGGTATCTCCTTTAAATCTTCCTCTGTATCCAAAACCTCAGCAATTCGTTTTGCTGAGGCACTGGCTTTGGAAACACCTATAAATATACGGGTAATAGCCATAACTGCATGAAGCATTATCATAAAATATGACAGGAATGCTACAATTTTTCCTGGCTCGGATGAACCGCTGTTAACCCTAAATGCACCTACAATTACAACCAAAGTCAAACCCATATTAAGAAGAAAATTCATGGCCGGATTTGTAACCGCCATCAAAGTCCCTGCTTTAAGTTCCTTGTCCACTACTTCTTTATTGACGGATGAAAACCTTCCCTTTTCATATTCATTTTTTGATAAAGCCTTAATAACCCTGACACCGGTTATATTCTCACGGACCACCCTGACCATTTTGTCCACGGTTTCCTGCAAATTAGTATACAGAGGTATACCTTTCTTTGATACCAGGTAAACAATCAGAGCCATAAAAGGGAAAACCCCTATAAGAATTAGAGTAAGAACAGGCTCCAAGGTACTGGTTATAATTATACCACCGATCAGAATAATCGGAGCTCTGACACCGATACGCTGCATCATCCCAATCATATGATGAATATTATAAGTATCTGAGGTCATACGGGATTCTAAAGAGGGAATTGTAAAGTAATTCAATTGTCTTCCTGAAAGGCTGAGAATTTTTTGGAACAGATCATGGCGAAGAGTTTCTGTGGCATCCCTTGCTACTTTTGAGGCCATACGGTTAGCCACTATGTTTAAAGTCCTGGCACCAACAGACAAAAGCAGCATTCCAGCGCCCCACCACAAAATCAAGGAAACACTTTTTTTCGGAATAACATCGTCCAATATATACGCCAGGACCCACGGCAGCCCTAGATCCATAAAAGTTCCCAAAATCTTTATAAATAACCCCAAAGCCATCCTGGGATAATACGGTTTTAAATATGCAAATACTCTTTTCAAAGCTGTACCTCCGTCGCATTAAGGTGTCAGGTACAGTTAACAAATTGTAAACAACTTTGTTCACAATTTGTTAACTGTACCTGACACCTTCTAATATTATATTATAATTTTACCATTTTAACAACAGCAAAAAAATAATACATATGTTATATCCTATCATATTTGCATATTTATTTAAAATCTGGTGTCAGGCACTGTTAACTAATTGTAAACAACTTCGTTCACAATTTGTTAACTGTACCTGACACCAGATTCAGTTCTTCTTTATCCACTTTGCTATATCATTTATAACCCGGCTGTCAACGGTTCCTTTAATGCTGTATTCCGTAACGTCTGTTCTGCCGTTTGATTTCATAAATAAATGATTAAGATTATCATATAACTTAAAAGTCACATTTTCCTTATTCTTTAAAAGCTCCTTCCAGGCTACAAAATCTATATCCGCAAATACCTGAAAGTCTTCGTTTCCCTGAGCTATAAAAATAGGTATTTTAAGTTTCTTGACAATCTTTGGTATATCTATCTGATTTAGGCTATACCAATAGGATGCGGGATAGTTTAAAATAATATCTTTACTGCCCTCTTTCAATTCCTTGATTTTTTTTATGGCTGGCTGTATCTGAGCCATATAAATTTTAAGCATTTCAGGAGTAACAGATTTATCTGCCTCAAGCAATTTTCTTGTTTGGTCCACTATTATATCTTCAAGCTTTCTCGGGCTTCCGGCCAGACATACTATTCCTTTTACTTCCTTATTGTCCGCAGCAATTTTAGGGGCCATCATTCCTCCAAGGCTGTGGCCTATTATATAAATCCTGTTCTTATCCACTGATTTCAAGGTTTTGGCATATTTTATCGCCTGGGCTGCATCGTTTAAAGAATCGTCCTGTATGGTAAACTCAGGTTTGGAACTTAACGGAGTACTCTCATTATAACGAATTACCGCTATGCCCTGTTTTGCCAGTCCATGGGCCAAATCCCTGAAAGGCTTGTTTGCTGCTATAGATTCGTCGGCATCATGATCCCCCGAACCTGGAACAAGTATAGCAACCGGAGGCTTCTTTACATTCTTCGGAAGAGTAAGTATACCTTTTATTGGCTTCTTTTTATCCCCGAATGTAATAATTTTCTCTTCAAAATACTTATTGGATACAGGTTCCGGCTCATAAGGGGCATAAGTTATCCATAAGCCATCCAGCTTCTTATTAGTGTTATAGCTGAATTGAATCAAAATACCGCAATTGTCATAATTCAGTATAACATTGACAACCGTATTGATTTTTACTTTTTCTTCAGTTATACTTCTTATGCCTTTATAACTTCCCAAATCGGTTACAACTGAATTCCATACTTCTTCTAAATATTCAAGTGTAAGCTGTTGTTTAGCACCAATAGAAAGAGTATTATAAGTTTCTTTAAACTCTCCCTTGTTCATCTGTAGAGCCAGTTTTTTGCTTAATTTCCCCAGTTCCGACAGTTCTTTATCCTCAAACTTGGTTCCGGTATCTTTTTTAGCTGCCTGACTGTCTTTATCGGATTTTTTATTGCCAGTACTGCTTGCAAAAATAACTGCGGTATTAATGTTTATACCGGTATCTTTTGCACTGACTGCTTTCGTATCCTTACCTGTCAATGATAAAACACTTAGCAAAGTAACGAGAATAAATAATGATGCTGTCTTTTTCATTTCATTACCCCTTTATAAGATTTATATAATAGTGTCTTGTAAAAATATATATTACTTACTTTAAATACTACCATATTTAAGGGTGTCAGGCACTGTTAATAAATTGTAAACATTTTCGTTCACAATTTGTTAACTGTACCTGACACCCTTAATTTTCAAATGCGTTGGCCATCATCAGCTTAATCCTATTCAGTTGATTTACAAAGGATAATCCGGGATCATAGTCTATCGGGACTATATTTGCAAAAGGATAAAGCTCTTTGACAGGTTTTATCATTCCCTTGCCGGTCACATGGTTAGGCAGGCAGGCCAGGGGTTGGACACAGATAATATTATGAATTCCCTGTTCTATATACTCTATCATTTCTGCGGTAACCAACCAGCCTTCCCCCGTCTGATTGCCAAGAGAAAGGACCCGGGAAGCCAAACATGCCAGTTCTTCAATAGGTGTCGGAGGAATAAATCTTTTGCTTTTACCCAATTCTTTTTGAATTACCCGGCGATAAGCCTGTATATAATTAATGGCAAAGTTTCCGAGCATCATATTCAGTTTCTTCCCGGCAAGATATCTGTATCTGAATCGTGCATTAAAAGCAGAATATAGCAAATAATCCATAAGATCGGGTACAACTGCTTCGGCCCCTTCCTGTTCAATTATATTTACAATGTCGTTATTGGCGGTCGGATGGTACTTAAGCAGGATTTCGCCCACTACCGCCACTTTAGGTTTATTAATGTTTCTTAATTCCAAACGGTCAAATTCTTTTATTACTGATCTAACGTTTGATTTAAATTTTCTTAAGCTGCCGTCCCTTATATTGTCTTTAGCAATTTCCATCCACTTCTCAAGCAAAAGATTGGCTGATCCGGGAAAACGTTCATAGGGCCTTGTCCTGTTTATAAGCCTCATAAATAAATCCCCGTAAAGTAAGGCCAAAAGCGCACGGTTTAAGAGGCCAAATGAATATTTAAAGCCCGGCTGTTTTTCCAAGCCTACTGTATTAACCGATATCAGCGGAATATTCGGAAAACCTGCCTGCTTAAGGCCAAGCTTAAGCAATGCAAAGTAGTTGGTTGCCCGGCAACCTCCGCCGCTTTGGGTAAGGATTACCGAAGTATTGTTTATATCATATAATCCCGACTTTAATGCCTTAACAATTTGGCCCACCATTACAATAGCCGGATAGCAAACATCGTTATTTACATATTTTAAACCTTCATCAATAGCCTCACGGTCAACGGCAGGCAAAATTTCAATCCTGTAGCCGCTTGTATTGGCAGCCTCCTTTATCAGTTCAAAATGGATCGGCGCCATCTGGGGAGCAAGTATGGTATGGGTATGCCGCATGGCTTTTGTAAACAAAGGTCTCCTGTATGAGATCTCTTTTATTGTGTGTTGTATGCCGTTTCTTTCCCTTTCTTCCATAGCGGCCAAAAGTGAGCGGATTCTGATCCTTGCGGCTCCGAGGTTATTGCCTTCATCAATTTTTATCATAGTATACATCTTCCCCGCAGCGGCAAGTATTTCTTCGATTTGATCTGATGTTACCGCATCCAGCCCGCAACCAAAGGAATTTAATTGCACCAGCTCAAGATTCGGTTCTTTGGATACCAGGTAAGCCGCCCTATAAAGCCTTGAATTATACGTCCACTGGTCAACTACTCTAAGTTCGAAATCTAAATCCGTAAGATGGGCAACACTGTCTTCGGTAAGTACGGCAAGTCCGTAAGAAGATATAAGCTTTGCAATGCCGTGATTAATCTCCGGATCGACATGATAAGGTTTTCCGCAAAGGATTATTCCTTTTTTATTGTGTTTTCTAAGATACTCTAAGGTTTCTTCTCCCTTCTTCCTTATATCATTCTTATATTTTTCTCTTTCTCTTACAGCCTCAAAAACCGCTTCCTTTGCTTCTTTGTAAGTGACTCCGAAATCCTTAAATTCTTCTACAATCCTTTTTGTCAATGCCTTTTCATTGTCCAGTGACAAAAATGGAGATATAAATTTTACCTGTTTTGCTTTTATCTCATCTATATTGTTTCTTACAACTTCCGGATATGAAATCACAATCGGGCAGTTGTAATGATTGTTAACATTGGGGTATTCTTTTTTCTCATACACCACCGACGGGTAAAAAATGGTATCCACCCCCTGCTCAATCAGGCTTAAAATATGCCCGTGACATAGCTTTGCAGGGTAGCAGGCAGATTCGGAAGGAATGGTTTCTAAACCTTTTTCAAAAATCTTTTTACCGGAAGGAGGAGAAAGCACCACCCTAAATCCCAGTTTAGTAAGCAAAGTAAACCAGAAAGGATAATTTTCATACATATTTAGGACACGGGGTATCCCTATAACTCCACGATAAGCTTTCGATATAGGAAGCGGCGTATAGTTAAATGTTCTATGATATTTGTAATCATACAGATTAGGAAGCTTCTTATCATCCTTTCTGCCGCCTTTTTCACTTTCTTTTTTACTTAAACTGTCAATCCCGGTCCTTTTTTCTTTGAATCCTTTGCCTTCTTCAATACTTACAGACAAGCCACCTCTTTCACATCTGTTACCGCTTATATAACTGTTGCCGTCTGAAAATGTATTTATCGTTAACAAGCAGTTATTCTGACATCCCTCACACCTTTTTACCGAGGAATGCATAGTAAAGTTTTTTAAGTCTTTGCTTGACAGAAGTGAACTTAACTTACCCTCTTCCTCATGTTCTTTGGCATAAAGAGCCGCCCCGTAAGCTCCCATCAGTCCTGCAATCTCAGGGCGTACTACATTTATCCCAAGTACCTGTTCCATAGCCCTAAGTACGGCATCGTTATAAAATGTTCCGCCCTGAACAACGATATGTTTTCCCAGGTCCTCTTCTTTCCTAACTTTAATAACCTTATATAGGGCATTTTTTATAACCGAATAAGCCAAGCCTGCTGACAAATCGGAAATACGCGCTCCTTCTTTCTGGGCCTGCTTTACCTTGGAATTCATAAACACGGTGCATTTTGTACCCAAATCCACCGGCGTATCGGCAAATAAACCTTGTTTGGAAAATTCGTCTATTGATAAATTTAAGGAGGAAGCAAAACTTTCAAGGAATGAGCCGCAGCCTGAAGAACAGGCCTCATTTAAGAGGATATGAGTTATGGCACCGTCTTTTATCTTTAAGCATTTCATATCCTGGCCTCCGATATCCAGGATAAAGTCCACTTCAGGCAAAAAGTATCTTGCTGCCTTATAATGGGCAACAGTTTCAATCACGCCAAGATCCACATGGAGTGCCGCTTTTATAAGAGCTTCTCCGTATCCGGTAACTGTTGATTTTACAATGCTTGTCCCTTCTGAAAGTCTTTCGTATAAATCTGAAAGTATGGCTACCAGCTTGCCCACCGGATTTCCTTCGTTTTTAGAATAATGGGAATACAGGATTTCTCCCTCTTCTCCTATAAGTACTACCTTGGTTGTGGTAGACCCGGCATCAATTCCCAGATACGCCTTTCCCTTATATTCAGACAAATCTTTTCTTTTCACTTTAGCCCTGTCATGTCTTTCTTTGAAATCCTTGTATTCCTCTTCGTTATTAAATAAAGGAGCCAGGGTGATAACCCTATCTTCTTTTTTATTAATTAACTTTTGAGCCTTATTGCAAAGACCTCTAAAACATACGGGGGCTTCTTTTGCGGCAAGCAGCGCAGCACCTATGGCAGCAAAAAGCTGTGAATTTTCGGGACATATAAACTCCTGACAGGCATCTTTAAGGCTTTCGGTAAACCGTCTGCGCAGCTCTGATAAGAAATACAAAGGCCCTCCCAAAAAAGCCACCCTTCCTCTTATGGGTTTTCCGCAGGCCAGTCCCCCTATGGTCTGATTTACCACAGCCTGAAAAATAGACGCCGCAATATCTTCCTTTCTTGCCCCCTCATTTAATAAAGGCTGTATATCGGTTTTGGCAAATACTCCGCACCGGGAAGCTATAGGATATATTACCCTGTAATTTTTGGCGTATTCATTAAGACCTGCCGCATCGGTATTAAGCAAAGCTGCCATCTGGTCGATGAAAGCACCGGTTCCTCCGGCGCAACTGCCGTTCATGCGTTGCTCCACATTCCCTTTTAAATAGGTTATTTTCGCATCTTCACCGCCCAGTTCTATTACCACATCGGTTCCGGGAATAAATTCTTTTACCGCTTTCGTGCAAGCCACAACTTCCTGCGAAAAAGGCAGATTAAGCCACTTAGATACGGATAAACCTCCCGAACCTGTAATACTTACACTACATGACGATACTCCGAGATTCTTATAACAGTCGGCAATCATCCTGGCTACGGTTCCGGTCATATCCGAATAATGCCTTTCATAAGCCTTATAAATCAATTTTTTATTTTCCAAAGCCACAATCTTTACGGTAGTTGAACCTATATCTATTCCCAGATTTACTTTTGCCATAAGCCTACTCCCCAATTATTATTTTCTTAGGCTAATTTTCAGCCAAATGCAAACAACACACTTATGTATTATGTTCATTTTAAGACAATTCATTCAAATAAATGAAAAATTTTACTTTATGTTAGTTACATTAAAATAATATCCTAATTTTTCATTTACCCGTATTTTTTATTAGTTTGCCTAAATGAAATAAATTACTATGCTTATTAGTTAAAACAATATTCTTAATTAAAATAAGCTCGATCTAGAAACTCTCTACGTAAACAAGAATTATTTTATACTCTATTCACTTTTATCAGCCGGATCTTTCCGATAATCATATATTGTATAAATTAATCAGGTAAAAATCATAGGCATATCTCCGGTAAAAAATAAGCCTGAATACTCAAAATATTAATGAGTATTCAGGCATTATTAGGGACTTTATATGGTTAATACTTTCGAAAATAAAATCAACTAGTTTAAAAACATAGCATATATAGTATCTGGATTAACTGCATATGAGTCACTGTAAAACACTTTACACAAACCAATCAATAATAAATCTAATAATAATATTATTAAAACTAATAATAACATTCTGCCTTTAAAAATTCTTAAAAACAATAATACTTAAAATCAGTCCGTTATGATAATTAAACCCGGATACAGTTTTGATTATAGATTTACAACCTTTGTAGCCACTTTCTGAGCAAACATCTCATCGTGTTCAATAAATACAATGGTAGGCTTAAAGGATAAAATCAGCTCTTCCAGCTGCATTCTGGTAAATATATCAATATAATTCAAAGGCTCGTCCCACAAAAATATGTGTGCAGGCTCTGCCAGGCTTTTTGCCAGTAAAACTTTCTTTTTCTGTCCCATGCTGAAATCTCTCATATCCTTGTCAAATTGTCCTCTCTCAAAATCCATCTGACGAAGGACAGCCTTAAAAATTGTTTCATCCAGCCCGTACCTGTCCGTAAATTCCTTTAATGATCCTTTTAAAAATGATGTATCCTGCGACACATATGATATTTTAAGCCCGGAAGCCACATATACCTTCCCCGTATATTTTACATCAGTGCCAAGTAGAAGCTTAAAAAGAGTCGTCTTTCCGGATCCGTTCTTTCCTTTTATAGCCACTCTGTCACCGACTTTTACACTAAAATCTATATCGGATGCTATTTTTCTGCTCCCGTAATAAAGGCTTACTTCTTCCAGATTAATTAACCCTTTTTTATGAAACGGCAGTATATTTATCTTTAAAGGTTCCGCCTGTTCTATATTTTTTAGCAGGCTTTTCTTTTCCTCTATGGCTTCCTGTCTGCGCCTTTCAATAGCTTTTGCCCTCTTCATCATCTTTGCAGATTTATGTCCAATATATCCCCTGTCAAACACATGACCGCCTATTTTTGAGGCTTCGACTTTATTGGCCCAACCTGCGGTAGTTCTTGCAGCATCAGTTAATGAATCAATTTCTTTTATCAGCTGTTTGTTTCTTTCAATTTCAAAATTGTCCTGCATGGTTTTGTTCTGATACCAGGATGAAAAATTTCCTTTTTGAACTTCAATATTGCAACGGTTGATTGACAGGACATGATCTATACATTTATCCAAAAAAGCCCGGTCATGGGATACAAGAATAAATCCTTTCTTTGATTGCAGGTAATCAGCTAATATATTTCTTCCTTCCATATCCAGGTGATTAGTAGGCTCATCGATAAGAAGGAAATTATTTTTCTTTAAGAAAAGGGCAGCAATCATAATCTTTGTCCGTTCCCCGAAACTTAAAGTATCAAAAGGCTGATCAAGAACAACAGTTTTTACCTTAAGTTTAGCCAGTTCTTTTTGGATCAGCTCTTCTATAATATATCCGTCATGTTTTTGATATAGCTCCTGTATCTCCCCGTATCTGTGAAGATCGCCGTTTTTAAGGCATTCTTCCATTTCCATTTCCCATTCTTTAAATGGCGCAATAATATCCTTTATGACATCCATAGTTTTTCTGTTCTTAAACTCTACTTCAAAAGGGAAATAATCAAAACTCACCGAAGCCGTAATACTGCCCTTGTATTCATATTTACCCATAAGCAGATTTAAGAATGTTGTTTTTCCTCTTCCGTTTCTTCCTATAAAGCCCAACTTCCAGTCCGTATCTATCTGAAAACTGACATTTTCAAATATCATATCAAAAGCACTGTCATAGCTGAAAGATAAATTATTAACTGAAATAAGCGACATGATTACTCCCCCCTATAGCTGTATGACATAGTGTTTGTAAATAAAAACGCCAATAAAATATTATACTGCATATGTAAATTAAACGGTTAAAATTTCTTGCTTAGCAATAATGTTCATATTATTATATTAAATAATAACTATATATTAGTAAATAGATAAATTACGTTAATCGGTAACTCATGCAGAATATAAGCTTTTTACAGTTAATCAGGTATGCAAAGTTAAAATAAAAAATATAATCAAGCTGTTTAATGAGGTTTCAAAAATTTTTGTAAAAATATTTAAGAGGTGAATACTAATGCCCATTCCAGGTATAGAACAACCGGAATACATAACTGTATGCGACGATATCCGTTTACGTAAATTCGATAATAATTGCAATTTTGCCCTTGAATGGTATCAGGATTCGGAAACGGTTATGCTGGTTGACGGCACTCCCGAACCATACGACCTTGAGCAACTTCACAAAATGTATTCTGTTCTTAATGAACGGGGAGAATTATATTTTATCGAGATTCTGGATGGTGATACGTTTGTACCTATCGGTGATGTAACATTTTCCGAAAAAGATATGCCTATTGTCATCGGTGATAAATCCTGCCGGGGAAAAGGAATAGGAAAAAAGGTGGTGACGGCACTCGTAGAACGGGGAAAGCAACTTGGCTTTACTTCTCTTGAGGTTAATGAAATATATAAATATAATATTACCTCGCAAAAATTATTTGAAAGCGTCGGATTTAGAAAGTATGAAGAAACCGATAAGGGTTACAGATATAAATTAAACCTTGCATTATAAATACAGAAGATACAATATAACCTGTTATAAAACACCATAATTAAAAGACATTAAAAACTGAAACCTTAGAATAAGACTTATAAATACAAATCTCTTACATATTGACAGATAAAATAGTATCCGCAGTACATAGCAAAAGACTTAGAAAAAAAGATAAAAAAGAAAGGATATATCTAAATTAAGATATATCCTTTCTCATTTTATAAATTCTTGGTTGAAGGTTATATTTAATTACCTAGAAAAAATTATACCCCCTATTATTGTCATTATTATTGTCGTTTAAAAAGATATCAATAAAATTCAAATAATCCTGATATGAGAAAAGCAAATCCAGCACATCAGCAATGCTTTCCATGCCTATCTTGCCGTTAGGATATGCGGGTGAAATAACCCAATCAGGCGCTGAATTTACTCCTGCTGTCCCTCCGGCCGTTTTTGCGGCAAGCCCGTTATATTTACTTATTCCTGAAG
>Ga0134092_1001626_pt1 | contig 19168 bp, 19 predicted proteins | sample 3_6taG_FD_94454 | JGI IMG/M metagenome (GOLD analysis project Ga0134092, IMG submission 94454) | Switchgrass degrading microbial communities from high solid loading bioreactors in New Hampshire, USA - 3_6_20_6_A3 metaG | ecosystem: Engineered > Bioreactor > Semi-continuous > Anaerobic >... | reverse complement strand
ACTCCTAACTCCAAACTCCACACTCCTAACTCCTAACTCCTAACTGAGTTTCAACTCCTAACTCCTAACTGAGTTTCAACTCCTAACTCCTAACTGTTTCACACTGTTTTAGTATTTATAAAAAATGCTTCCTCCAATAAACTCCCTCAATATACTGTTAGTTGGAACATAATCCTTATCTATTTCCTTAAAGAAACCTAAAAAAGATTTAAGCCTGCTGGCTTCTAAATATACCGGACTATCTTCTTTAATCTTATCTAATTCCTCTAGAGCATATTTCTTTAGTACACACAATTCATATACCAAGGTTGAATTAAACATTACATCTGCTTCTTCCTGATAAACAAAGATATTTCTTTCTTCTCCTCTTCTTATAGAAGGCCACATCTTTAGGGTAAGTTCTCCTCCATAGCCCCTTGATAAAATATCTCTAACTATTCTCCTTACCCTTCTTATATCTGTTGTTGCAATTCTATTGTGATTATCTAAGTTTAACTGAGTTAGGGCTGAAATATATATTTTAAACTTATTTTCATCAGGTACAGAGCTGGTTAGCATTGGATTTAAACCATGAATTCCTTCAATTATTAATATTCCCTTTTCTGGAAGACTAAGTTTATTGCCTATCCATTCCCTTTCTCCTGTCCTAAAATTATAATGAGGAATTTCTACTTCTTCCCCCTTTAATAAGCCAGTTAAATTCTTATTAAATAAATCTAAATCAAGGGAATAAATACTTTCAAAATCATACTCTCCATTTTCATCCTTTGGTGTGTTCTCTCTATTTACAAAATAATCATCTAAAGAAATTGGAATAGGGGTGTAACCATTGACCTTAAGCTGAATTGCAAGTCTGTTTGCAAAGGTAGTTTTACCTGAAGAGCTAGGTCCAGCAATTAAAACTATTTTTGTTCCCTTCTTCTCATGAATCATATCTGCTATCTGAGCTATTTTCTTTTCATGAAGAGCTTCAGAAACCATAACTAAATCTCTAATTTCATTTTTCTCTATCTTATCATTTAATGCCCCTACCTCACCAACGCCAAGAATATTTATCCATCTTTCTGTTTCTATAAAAATCTGAGAAAGCTTTCTATTTTCCTTAAAGAAAGCTAATTCCTTTAAATTATCTTTTTTAGGATATCTTATAATAAAGCCTGGCTCGTAATACATTAAATCAAAAGCCCTTATTACTCCTGTAGAATAGGCCATTTGTCCATAAAAATAATCATATCTTCCATCTAACTCATATAATTTTACAGTTTTAAAATCAACATGACTTAATAGGGATATCTTATCTTCCATGCCATAGCTCTTAAAAATTTCCATGGCCTTTTCCTTTTTAACCTTTATCTTATTTATAACTATGTCCTTATCTATTAATTCAAGCATTCTCTTTTTAATCTTCTGAAGATCTTCCTCATTTAATGGCTCTTTCTTATGAATTTCGCCAAAAACTCCCCCATCTAAACTATGTTCTATAGTTATGGTTGCATCTTTTGGAAAAACATCTAATGCAGCCTTAATAAATATAAACTGCAGGGTCCTAGTATATATTTTATATCCAATTGGACTATCAAAACTTATTAATTCAATACTTCCATCTCTATCTATTTTATCTATTAATTCCTTATATTCACTATTTATTCTACATAAAGCAAATTCGCTTGGATCCATTTTTAGATGGTTTTCTATGAATTCCCTGTAACTTATACCTTTATGCACAATATATTCCTTATTTTTGAATTTTATATTAAAATCTCCCATAATACCTCCTATCTATATAAATTCTAATATATTTTAATAACATTATATACATTTAGTTGTAAAAATGCATAAGAAAAACACTAGTTATCTTTTTAACAGTATAACTTTGTATTATATAAGAATAATTAATAAAAAAAGATAAATACTAGCATTAAGAGGTGTTTCATATGCTAATTGTGTTAGTAAGAACAATAATTTTATACGCTTTAGTTATATTAGTAATTAGATTAATGGGTAAAAGACAAATAGGAGAACTTCAACCCTATGAATTTGTTATAACTATAATGATTTCAGATCTTGCCTCCTTACCAATGCAGGATACAAGGCTTCCACTATCCTTAGGAATAATACCAATAATTACATTATTATTTATAAAAATAGTATTATCAATAATTCAGTTAAAAAGTCAAAAAGCTAGAAAAATATTAGAAGGAGAACCTACAATTTTAATTTCAAAAGGAAAAATACATTTTGAAAACCTAAAAAAACAACAAATTAATCTAGATGAACTTATGGAAGAAATAAGACTTGCTGGGTATTTTGACTTGTCAGAAATAGAATACGGAATACTAGAAAATAATGGACAAATGTCCTTTTTAGCAGGAAATAAAAATCAAAATGCTTCAATGCCTGTAATTTACGTTCTAGATGGAAAAATAAACACAAATTCTTTGACCTCTGGTGGTAAAAGCAAAGAAGTTATACTTGAAGAATTAAAAAAGCATGGAGTAGGTTCAATTGAAAATGTATTGATTGCAATGACTGATACTAATGGAAAGTTCTTTTGCCAACTATACGATGAAAAAGGTGATGCTTAATGAAAAACACAATTATCTCCATAATACTCTTTGTCTTATTAGTTACTGGCTTAACTTATATAAATAATAAATTTACTAATTTATGCTCTGATTTAATAGATAAATCAAATGAAATAGAAAAATTACTAGATAAAAAGGAGCTAGACACAGCTTATACAAAATCCCTAGAGCTCTTAGAGTACATAAACTCAAAGGATTTTATTCCTTCAATTTATTTAAACCATATTGACTATGATGACTTAATAAATGAATGTTTAAAACTATGTGTTTATATTAAAAGGGAAGATATTGCAGAAGCCTCTGCCTCCTTAGATTTAATAGAGTTTTCCTGTGAACATTTAATAAAAATACAAAAAATTAATTTAAAAAACATACTTTAATAAGTTCATACTCCCCAATTCATAATGCCAGTTAAGGAAATAATTCATTGGATGCTATTTTTTTTAGATTCATAAATATTAAATTCCTTGACTGGTATTTTATTTATGCATAAAAATAAATTTTTCTTGCATATTTATACATAATAGTTTTATAATTATAAATAAGTTTTCACTTTTATTATTTAACAAATTGGGGGTAGAAAAAATGAAAAATAATAATATGAAAAAAATAGTCCTTGCTTATTCTGGCGGTCTTGACACATCTATTATAATTTCATGGCTTAAGGAGAATTATAATTGTGAAGTTATAGCCCTAGTTGGAAATGTTGGACAAAAGGATGAGCTAGTAGGATTAGAAGAAAAAGCTTTAAAAAGCGGGGCATCAAAATGTTATATAGAGGATTTAACAGATGAATTTGTTAATGATTATATTTTCCCAACAATAAAAGCTGGGGCAGTTTATGAAGGAAAATATTTATTAGGAACATCCTTTGCCCGTCCAATAATAGCAAAAAAATTAGTCGAAATTGCTCTTAAGGAAGGAGCTGATGCTATTGCTCATGGATGTACAGGAAAAGGTAACGATCAAGTAAGATTTGAGCTTGCTGTTAAGGCCTTTGCTCCTGATATGAAAATAATTGCTCCTTGGAGAATTTGGGATATAAAATCAAGGGAAGAAGAAATTGAATATGCCTTAGAAAGAAAAATTCCTATATCCATAAGTTATGAAACTAACTATAGCAAGGATAAAAATCTATGGCACTTAAGCCATGAAGGACTTGATTTAGAAGATCCTGCTAATGAACCTAAATATGATAAAATTCTTGAAATGTGCAACACTTTAGAAAATGCACCAGATAAGCCAAGCTATATAAAATTAAAATTTGAAAAAGGCATTCCAGTTCAATTAAATGGAGAAAAACTGGATGGAGTTAGTTTAATTGAAAAATTAAATAAAATTGGCGGAGAAAACGCTATTGGAATAGTAGATATGGTAGAAAATAGATTAGTAGGCATGAAATCTAGAGGAGTCTATGAAACTCCAGGGGGAACTATTCTTTATAAAGCCCATAAAGATTTAGAAGAAATTTGCTTAGACAAAGAAACTGCTCACTATAAGCAGCAAATTGCCTTAAAATTTGCAGATCTTGTTTACAGTGGTCAATGGTTCACTCCACTTCGTGAAGCTCTTTCGGCCTTTATAGACAAAACTCAAGAAACAGTAACTGGCGAAATCACTTTAAAACTATACAAGGGCAACATCATAAATGCCGGCATGACTTCCCCTTATTCACTATATAGCGAAGAATATGCAACCTTTGGAAAAGATGCTGTTTATAATCAAAATGATTCCTCTGGATTTATAAATCTTTTTGGACTGCCTATAACAGTAAAAGCAAAAATGGAAGAAAAATTAAAGAAGGGTGATAAATAAATGAAACTTTGGGGCGGACGTTTTGAAAAAGGAATTAATGAAAATGTAAATGACTTTAATTCATCAATAAGAATAGATAAAAGAATGTATAAGGAAGATATAAAAGGAAGCATTGCTCACTCAAGAATGCTTGGAAAAGAAAATATTATCCCAGAAGAAGACAGTCAAAAAATCATTTCTGGGCTTAATAAAATATTAAAAGAAATTGAGGAAGGAACTCTTGTTATAGATGATAATGCTGAAGATATCCACAGCTTTATTGAAGAAACTCTGACTTCCTATATAGGTGAAGAAGGAAAAAAACTTCATACTGGAAGAAGCAGAAATGACCAAGTAACCCTAGATACAAAACTGTATCTAAAAAAGGAGTTAAAAATAATTGCTAGTTTACTTTTAGCTCTTCAAGAAGTTATATATGATAAGGCAAAGAGAAACATTGATACAATAATGCCTGGCTATACCCATATGCAAAAGGCTCAGCCAATTACCTTTGCCCATCATATTTTAGCCTATGCCCAAATGTTTATAAGAGACTTAAGCAGGCTGGAAGACTGCTATAAAAGACTAGATGAAATGCCTTTAGGGAGCGGTGCCCTGGCTGCTACCAGCTATCCATTAAATAGGGAAATGGTTGCAAAAGAATTAGGCTTTTCTTCTATAACATATAACAGCATTGATGCAGTTTCTGATAGGGACTATGCAATTGAAGCCTTATCAGTTTTATCTATAATAATGATGCACTTATCAAGATTTTCAGAAGAAATAATTCTATGGGCAACTAATGAATTTAGCTTTATTGAATTATCAGATGAATATAGTACAGGCAGCAGCATTATGCCACAAAAGAAAAATCCTGATGTGGCTGAACTTGTAAGAGGTAAAACTGGAAGGGTTTATGGCAGTCTAATTACCCTTCTTACTGTTATGAAGGGCCTTCCCCTAGCTTACAATAAAGATATGCAGGAGGATAAGGAAGCATTATTTGATGCTTTAGATACTGTAAAACTGTCATTAAAAACCTTCACTGGCATGTTAGATACAATGACTATAAACAAGGAAAAGATGAAAACAGGTGCAGCTCTAGGTTATACTAATGCTACTGATGTGGCTGACTATTTAGTAAAAAAAGGCCTCCCCTTTAGAAATGCTCACGAAATTGTTGGACAAATTGTTTTATACTGTATAAAGAAAAAGCTTGCTATTAATGATTTATCTTTAGAGGAATTAAAGAACTTCTCATCTCTTTTTGATATAGATATATATAAAGCAATCAGCCTAACAACTTGTGTTGAAGAAAAAAAAGTAATCGGAGGACCAAGCTCCTTCTCAGTGGAACTTCAATTAGAAATCCTTGAAAATTCAATTATAAAATATAAGGAAATCTTTGAAAAACTTAAATGACAATATTTACTAGCGAAGAGTGCACAGTTCACGGTTCACAGTTAAAGGATGAAACTGTGTACTGCAAACTGTGCACTGTAAACTTTATAATATTGAACTTATCCTTTTATCGAACTCTTATATCCGCAATTTATAATATTTTCTCATAATTTCCGTCTTAATTAGATATAATAATCTTATTGTAAATGTAAATTTCATTTTTTTATTTCATTTAAACTTGATTTAGGTTATAATACATATATATGGATACGCAACTCCCCGTTGTCTATCCTTGTAGTAATTAGCTTTAGTACTAATTATAATAAAATAAATATTTTGGAGGTTTGTACCATGTTAGTTTCAGCAAAAGAAATGTTAACTAAGGCAAGAGCAGAACATTATGCTGTTGGTCAATTTAATATTAACAATTTAGAATGGACAAAAGCTATATTATTAACTGCTCAAGAAAATAATTCACCTGTTATTTTAGGAGTTTCTGAGGGAGCTGCTAAATACATGACTGGCTATAAGACTGTAGCTGCAATGGTTAAAGCAATGATAGAAGAATTAAACATCACTGTACCTGTTGCACTACACTTAGATCACGGTAGCTATGAAGGTGCTTTAAAAGCTATTGAAGCTGGATTCTCATCAATAATGTTTGATGGTTCTCACTATCCAATAGATGAAAATATAGCAAAAACAAAGGAAATGGTTAAATTAACTTCTGAAAAAGGTCTTTCATTAGAAGCAGAAGTTGGTTCAATCGGAGGAGAAGAAGACGGAGTTGTAGGTGCTGGTGAAATTGCTGATCCAAATGAATGTAAAGCAATTGCTGACCTAGGAGTAACTATGTTAGCTGCTGGTATTGGTAACATCCACGGAAAATATCCAGAAAACTGGCAAGGATTAAACTTCGAAGCTTTAGAAAAAATCAATAAAGCAACTGGAGATATGCCATTAGTATTACACGGTGGTACTGGTATTCCAGAAGATATGATAAAGAAAGCTATTTCACTTGGAGTTTCAAAAATCAATGTTAACACTGAATGTCAATTAGCATTCCAAGAAGCTACAAGAAAATACATAGAAGAAGGAAAAGACCTTCAAGGAAAAGGCTTTGACCCAAGAAAGCTTCTTCAACCAGGATTCGAAGCTATCAAGGCAACAGTTAAAGCTAAAATGGAACTATTCGGATCAATCAACAAAGCATAATAACATAAAAAAAGAGCTGTTATCAGCTCTTTTTTTATAGATTTTAAAGTGCATAGTTCACTATAAACTGATGCTCTTTATCCTAGGGCAACATCTAAGACCATCATCACTATAAATCCTAAAATAAGCCCCAATGTAGTAAGTTTTTTATTTTCCATAGATGCCTCTGGAAGCAGCTCTGCACCAACTACAGCTATCATAGCCCCTGCTGAGAAGGATAATAAAAATGGTAATATACTCCTTACTGCTAAGGATGCTGCCACTCCTATGACCCCTGCAATAGGTTCAACTAATCCTGAAGCTTGTCCATATAGAAAACTTCTTGTTCTTGATAAACCTTCCCTTCTTAATGGAAGGGAAACTGCTGCCCCTTCTGGGAAATTTTGAAGGCCAATTCCTAAAGCTAAGGTTATGGCAGCACCTAATGAAGCTCCTGGAATTCCTACAGCAACTCCTCCAAAGGCCACCCCAACAGCAAGACCTTCAGGAATATTATGAAGGGTTACAGCTAAAATAAGCAGGATACTCCTCTTAAAACTATTATTTATAATAGCTTCAGTAGCACATTCAGAATCTCTATCACTTATTTCAAAACCATAACAATATTTATCCATTAATTTATCAGCAAATATTAAAAATAATCCACCTAATAAAAAACCTAATGAAGGAATAATAACACTATTAAAGCCTAAGTCTTCACATAAGGTTATGGCAGGACTAAGCAGGGACCAAAAGCTAGCAGCTATCATAACACCTGCTCCAAAGCCTATCATTGTATTTAAAATTCTTTTATCTACCTTTTTAAAGAAAAATACTAAAGCAGCACCTAGTGCTGTAACAAGCCATGTAAATGTAGTAGCAAGGAACCCCTGTAGCAATGGGTTTAATTCACTAAACCATTCCATATTAAACCTCCTAATAAAAAGTCCTTACTACTAATCTACTAAATTAACTAAATTTGGTTACAAATCTTAACAAAAATTTCCATAAAAAATTATATTCCTGCAGTATTATTTTTATTTACTCCTCTTTCTTCTAAGTACTCATAAATAGTTTTAGAACTTGTGTCCTTTAAGGTATAACCAAGAAGTTTTATAATTTCTTCTAAACTTTCTAAAGATTTCGTCTCTATTTCTATGTAAGGAAATGGACAAAAGCTCTTATCATTAATGTCTATTTCAATAAGAGAATCTCCAAGCCTATAACTCTCCCTATATTTTTTTATTGTTTGTTTAAGTTCCAAACCTAAGGATAAAAATATTCTTTCTGCTGCGTCCTTATCTTCTACTATAGTTTCATTTTCCTCCATCTCCTTAAAGGTTCCTTGACTTAACATTTTTTTAGTTGTCATATAAACTAGTTTTCTATTATTTAATTTATCATCAACCAATCTTATTCTTGCATAACCCTTCTGCTTTAAAAGAAAATTATCTTTAAAATCATAAATATTATTTATTTGATTTTCTTCCTTAACTTTAACAGCCTTTAACTCCTTCAGCTTTCTTCTAACTTCTTCTACATCTATATCAAAAATTCTAGTTTCCAACTCTTTCATTTACCTTCCTCCTAAAAGCAATTTTTAATTATTATAACATAAGTTAATTCAAATAATAATCTACTCTATAAATTAATAATTACGAAGAAATATCATACACTTTTTACCTTTAAAGTTTAAATTTGTTTTATTTTTTTCTAAAATAATTATATAATAGTTATAGTATCTATTTTTATGGAAGCGGGGTAAATTAAATGGAGCTTGAAAAAAAATATATTAACTTAGAAGACCTAAAAGTTGGAATGATAACTTCCCAGGAAATTATGATCGACAACGCTGTCTTAGTTGGAAAAAACATATACATTACAGAAGCTATATTAAAGAAACTAATTGAGTTTTATCCTGGTAAACAGATCTGGGTTTATGCACCTAAAGAAATTAATCATAAAGAAATGGAAGAATTAAAGAAAGTACAAAATGAATTTAAGGCTGTATCAGATAGTATAAAAGATATTTTTACTGAAAACAGCATAAATCTTAAAGCCACCAGTGAAATAAGCAAATATTCAGTAGAATTAGAAAAATTTATTAGTTCAAATAAAAGCGTTCTAAAGAATTTGATTATTAACGGAAGTAATGAGGATTCAATATATACTCACTCTGTAAATGTTGCCTCTTTAAGCTACTTGATAGGCAAATGGCAGGGATATGATAATAAAAAGCTGCATAATTTAGTATACGCTTCCCTATTACATGACTTTGGAAAAACAAAAATAGATGAGAATATTATTAATAAGAAAGAACCTATAACTAAGGATGAGTATGATATTCTTAAAACCCACTCCTCTCTTTCTTATAATGCAGTAAAAGCTATTCCATATATAAATAGAGATATAGCCTTGGGAATCTTATTGCATCATGAAAGAAATGACGGTTCTGGATACCCTCTAGGGATAACTGGTGATAAAATACCTGAAATAGCAAAAATAATAGCAATAGCTGATGTATTTGATGCAATAAATTCAAATAGAGTTTATAAGAAAAAGAAACAGCCTTTTGAAGCCCTTCAAGAAATTAAGGAAGAAAGCATAAAAGGAAAACTTGACTATGCCTTATGTGATACTTTCCTAAAAGGTCTGTTAAACTTTTATGTTGGACAAGAAGTTGTATTATCTAATGGAGAAGTAGGAAGAATAGTACAAATGGATATTAATAATATATCTCAACCTTTAATTTTATGTGCTGAAGAATTTATTGACTTAAAAACAAATAAAGAGCTAACTGTAATAAAAATCCTTTAACAAATATAAATACTAAAAAACAAAAGGATATGCTTATTTTGCATATCCTTTTAGTTTATATTGAGGAGTTTTTATATTAATTTAATCTTTTTTCCAAATTAGAATTTATATCATATCTAAAGCCTTGCCTATTATAAAAATTAAGTTCTTCTTTAGTAAAATTTCTTCCTGCCACTAGTATATCGTTTACATATTCATTTTTAATACGGCCTTCTAGTTCTAAAAACAATTGATATCCAACACCAAGACCTCTATACATTTCATCAACTACTAGGTCTATTATCTTCGCCCTGTTATTCCCATCTATGTAATATTTTAAATATCCTATTACATCATCATTTAATTGAGCAACAATTGTTTTATTATCTCCCACTAATTCTTCTTCCAAATAAGCTATATCTGGATTTAATTTAATAATATAGTTATAATCTCCCTTTTTTATAGCTCTAACATCAAATCCTACCATAATTATACCCCCATATCATATGCGTAGATTTAATATCTATAAAAATATATAAAACATATATTTTTATAATATTAAGAATTTTCTAACTATTTATATTTTAATTATACATCTTTTTTATAGTTATTTCCATATTTTTTTCAAATATACGAATTTATTTTTTATTTACGATTTTTTTATATAAAAAGAAACTATTTCTTTACATTTAGAAATAGTTTCTTTATTATCTTACTTCATATTATAATTATAATCTTTCCCTTCGCCTGCTTGATTTTATAAATAACTCCTTTAATAATTTTTCATCATCATTTAATAAGGCTCTTTTTATCTTATTTAATTCGTACATAAAATTATTTATTGCCTCAAGCAGGTTCTCCTTATTCTCAAAAAATAATTCACTCCATAAATCTTCATTAATATTAGCTATTCTTGTTAAGTCCCTATAGCTGTCTCCAATAAACTTTCCTGTATCTCTTCCCTCTTCATCACTATTAATTAAGGCTACAGCAATAGCATGAGGAAGCTGACTTGTAAAGCCTATCATTTTGTCATGGTAGCTCGGACTAACATATTTTATATTTTTAAATCCAAGGTCATAAATTATCTTTTCTAAAAGTTCTATATTTTCCTTCTTATTTTTTTCAGTTAAGGTTATCAAATAATTTGCACCCTTAAATACTTCCTTTGAGGCATAATCTATTCCCTTTTTTTCTCGCCCAGCCATAGGATGTCCAAAAATAAAATCTACATCCTCAGGCAATATATCTAAAATTTTTTGAACAAATAGCTCCTTAACTCCTGTTACATCTGTTATAAGACTTCCAGCTTTAAAGTATTCCCTGTTTTCTAAGATAAAATCTTTTACTAACCTAGGATATAAGGAAATTACTATTAAATCCATATCTTTAATAATATCCTTCCCCTTTGAATATCCTTCCTTTATTATTCCAAGAGCTTTAGCCTTTTTTATAGTTTCTAAATCTATATCTATTCCATAAATCTCCTTATAACCTACTGCCCTAAGTGCCATAGCATAACTTCCCCCTATAACACCAAGCCCTACAATTAAAATTTTTAAATTCTTCCCTTCCATACTACTATCCTACCCTCTCTTCCTATTTAATAAAGATTGCGAAGCAATCTTTTAGTTTACAGTTTATAAGGTGCAGTTAACAGTTAAGGAAGAAACTACTGCGTAGTTTCTAAAATTATATTTCTATAAGCTCTTTTAAAGATTATAAAGATTATAAATATTATAATTCAGCTTAAGCTGAATTATTTCCTAAACTGTACACTGTAAACTATACACTTCGTACTAATAAAAAGTGCTTAGCACTTTTTATTTATTATTTTAATAATATTATCTAGCACATCACTAATTGTCCCATCATTTGCTACTTTGTCGTGGCAGTATTTCTCATATAACTTATGCCTTTCTTCATATAAGCTATAAAGGCGGGCCTTTCCATCCTTTAATAGAGGTCTGCTTTCTGTATCTATATCCTTTAAAATATCTTCAACAGACCTAGAAATATAAATAATTACAGCCTTATCTTTAAAGGCATCTATATTTTCCTTTCTTTTAACTACTCCGCCGCCGCTTGCTATAACTGTTCTCTTTTTTTTAGAAAGTTCTAAACAGGCCTCACTTTCACAAGCTCTAAAATAATCCTCACTTATGGCAAAAAGCTCCTTAACTGCTTTATTAGTCTTTTCTTCAATATAAAGATCCATATCGCAAAAATCATAGCCTAATTTTGAAGCTAAGAGCCTTCCTATAGTACTTTTGCCTGCTCCAGGCATTCCTATTAATAAAATCAATTCCTTATTCATAAGCTTTCCTCTTAATTATTTTTATTTATTTTAGGATGATTTTTTAATTTATCATATATTTCTTTTATTATTTCCTTGTCGATAGGCCTTTGCTGCCATATTTCCTGGGCTTTAAGGGCCTGCCCAATAAGCATATATAACCCACCAACAGTTTGCTTTCCAAGCTTTCTTCCCATTTCTAAAAACTTAGTTTCAATTGGATTATATATTAAATCTACTAGAATATTAAAATTCCTTAATATATCTTCATTAACTGGAGAAGCATCCACCTTAGGATACATGCCAAGGGGAGTTGAATTTATGATTATATCTCCTTTTATGCCTTCCAGTTCCTTATAGCTTATCATTTCTACATTATTTTGAGGAAATTCATTTTTCTTAGGATTTCTGCTTACAATATAAACCCTGCCTATCCCCATATCTAATAAATAACATAGCACAGCCTTGCTTGCTCCACCACTGCCTAAAATAACAGCAGTTTTATCCTTTAAATCTATCTTATGAAGCTTTAACATATAGGCAAATCCATAATAATCAGAATTATCTCCATAAAGTTTTCCATTAAGCAAGGATATTGTATTTACAGCTCCAATTCTTTTAGCCTCTTCTGATATATGATCTAAATATTTCATTATTTTTTCCTTATAAGGAATGGTAACATTAGAGCCCTTGACCTTTAAGATTTTTAAGGCATTAGCAAAAGCCTCTAGGTCCTTTTCTTCAACTTCAAATAATTTATAGGCTCCCTCTTCCCCTATATATTTTAATATTTCCCTATGAATTTCCGCTGATAGACTATGGGAAAGTTTTTCCCCTAATAAACCATAAAACTCCATAAAGCCACCTTCTTTTATTTTAAACTTGATTTATAACTTCCTAATACCCTGAAATATCTGCTGTTTTCTTCTATGCTGCTTAAGGCCTTTCTTACATATTCATTTTCTAAATTTCCTTCAAAATCTACATAAAGAAGGTATTTCCAGGATTCATTTTTATTTGGTCTTGATTCTATCTTTATCATATTTATACTATTTTCTGCAAAATATCTTAATAAACTATACAAGTTCCCTGCCTTATTTTCCAAAGAAAATACTACACTTATTTTATCGCTCTTTTTATCATAATTAGGCTTTCTGGATATAATTATAAACTTGGTACAGTTATCTTTTTTATCATTTATCTTTTCCTTTAATATTTCTAAGCCGTATATTTCAGCTGCCCTTCTGCTTCCAATGGCAGCTTTCCTTTTATCCTTTAAATCAGCTACATATTTAGCGCTTATAGCTGTATTATAGTAAGGAATAAGCTTAACCTTATCAAATTGACTTAAAAATTTTTTACTTTGATGAAAGCCTTGAGGGTGGGAATAAATTTCTTCAATTTCCTCTAAAGCAGCACCCTTAATTCCAATTAAATGCTGATCTATCTTTACACATTCTTCTCCAATTATATAAAAGCCATATTTAACTAACAGGTCATAAACTTCACTTATAGCTCCAGTATAGGAATTTTCTATTGGTAATACCCCATAATTAATTTCTTTTTTCGCTATGGCCTCAAAGACATCCTCAAAATGCTCATATTTTTTTGTATTTTTAGGATTATTGAAAAACTTTAAAACTGCTTCCTCACTAAAGGCTCCTTCCACTCCCTGATAGCCAATTACCATTTCTTCCTTATTTATATAACTTTCATCAGCTTCTTCTTTAACTATATTCCTTTGAAGGGATCTGCTAAGCTCCATTATCTTTTCAAAAAACTCTTCTGTTATATTTGAGTAATTTATATTTTTAAGCTTTGATATATTTTTTCTAATTACTTCCTTTTCCCTTGCTTCATTTAATATAGGAAGATTATTTTCCTTTTTATATTCCCCTACCTTTACTGCAAGGTCCATTCTTCTTTCAAAAAGAGAAACAAGCTCCTTATCTATTAAGTCAATTTCCTTTCTATAGTCCTCTAATTTACTCACTGCCCTGCCCCCTTAATTAAATCCAATATTCCTATGGCTGCCACTGCTTCAATTACTGGCACTGCCCTTTGAACTATGCAAGGATCGTGTCTTCCTTCAACCCTAAACTTAACATTTGTCTTGTTATTTATATCTATTGTATTTTGTTCCTTGGCAATAGAAGCTGTAGGCTTTATTGCAACCTTAAAGATTACTGGCATTCCATTTGTTATGCCCCCTAGTATTCCTCCATTATTATTAGTTTTTGTTTTTACTAAATCCCCATCATAATAAAATTCATCATTTGCTTCTGAGCCAAACATCCTTGTCATTTCAAAGCCCTTACCAAATTCTATTCCTTTTACTGCCGGAACGCTAAAGATTAAATGGGCAAAGGTTGATTCAACTGAATCAAAGAAGGGGTTTCCTAGACCAGCCTTAATTCCTATTATTGCACATTCAATTGTTCCTCCAACTGAATCTCCCTCATATTTAGCTTGTAAAATTTTATGCCTGATCTTATGCTCTAAGGATTTATTTAATAAAGGAAGCTCCTCTTCCCTTAATCTTAATAGTTCTTCCTTAGTTAAATTGATTCCATTAAAGTCGTCATCCTTTATATCCTTTATTGAAGATATGTGGGAAGCTATATATATGCCCTCTTTTTCTAAAACCTGCTTACATATAGCTCCTGCAAAAACTAAGGGAGCTGTTATTCTTCCTGAAAAATGACCTCCACCTCTATAATCATTAAAGCCTGAATATCTTATATTTCCAGTATAATCTGCATGGCCAGGTCTCATATAATCCTTAAGTCTGCTATAATCCTTAGACCTTGTATCCTTATTTCTAATTATCGCACATAGGGGAGTACCTGTTGTTCTTCCTTCAAAGTATCCGCTTAATATTTCAGGAAGGTCCTTCTCTTTTCTTGCAGTAGACAATTCATTTTTCCCTGGCGCCCTTCTTTCCATCTCAAAAAGCAGCTTTTCCATGTCTATTTCAAAACCAGATGGCAAGCCATCTATGGTTATGCCTATAGCATTACCATGAGATTCGCCAAATATTGAAACTTTTATGTTATTTCCCCATATTCCACTCATCTGCAATTCCTCCTAAAGTTTTAAAGTCCTCGAAGAAACTTGGATAGGACTTAGCTACACAGTCATAATCAATAAGATTTATAGCTTCCTTACATCTAGTTGATGCTATTGCCAAGGTCATTGCAATTCTATGATCCTTCCAGCTCCAGACATCAACACCTCCCTTAAATTCTTCTACTCCATATATTACTAAGCCATCTTCCTTTTCTTCTATTTTTGCACCAATCTTATTAAGCTCACTTGCAACAGCCCTTAATCTATCACATTCCTTTATCCTTAATCTTCCTGCATTTATTATTTCTGTTTTTCCCTTGGCTAAGGCTGCGGCAACAGATAAAACTGGTATTATATCTGGACATTGAGATCCATTTATAATTGTTGATTTAATTTCATAAGGAGCTGTACACCCAATTCCATCTTCTTCCTTATAAAATTTTGCTCCCATACTCTCTAATATATCTATAACAGCCTTATCTCCTTGAAGGGAAGTTAAATTTAAGTCTTTTACTTTTACCTTTGAGCCAATTAGGTCTGCTACTAAGTAAAAGGCAGCCTGGGAGTAGTCTCCTTCAACCCTGTAGTTCCTTGATTTATAGCTTTGATTTCCCTTAATTATAAGTTCCTTATAATCCTTATTTATTATTTCTACTCCAAAGTCCTTCATGCAGGAAATAGTTAAATCTAAATAGCCCTTTGATTCAAGTTCTGTTGTTATAATAATCTTTGAATCTCCCTTTAATAAAGGCAGGGCAAATAAAAGTCCTGATATAAATTGAGAGCTTATATTTCCTGGGACTGTAAAAGTTCCAGGCTTTAGAAGCCCCTTAATTATTAAATCTAATTTATCCTTTGTATAATTATATTTAATTCCTTGTTCAGCAAAAATATTATAATAAACATCTAAGGGTCTTTTTCCTAAATTCCCTTCTCCAGTAAATTTAGAAATTCCATCAAATAATAAGGAAATCGGTACTAAAAACCTCAGGGTAGAACCAGATTCCTTACAATTTATATCCCTTGCATTTTTTCTTACTGCCTTTTCATTAAAGATGCCTGTAATATTAAGACTGTCAGGATTTTTCTCTATTATCGCCCCTAATTCCTCCATGGCGCTTATGGTTGCTATAATATCATCAGAATAATCTATATTTTCTACTACAGATGTTTCCTTTCCAAGGGCTGCACAAATAATGGCTCTATGAGCTATACTCTTTGAAGGAGGAACTTTTACACTTCCACTAAGAAGTGATTTTTTTAAGTGTAATTTATTCATAAGATTTCCCCTCTCTTAAAGAAAAAATTCCTTTTTTGTTTTATAAATAAAGCTTTCCCCTATTTCCTTTAAAGCAATTATATTTAAAGTCTTGCCTAAATTCTTTTTATCCAATTCTATAGTTTTTATAAGTTCTTTAATATCAATATCCAAATTATAAGGCAGTTTATATTTAATTAAAATTTCCTTAATTGCTTCAGAAGTTCCTTCTTTTGTTATAGTATATTTTTCAGAAATTTTACTTATTATATACATTCCGATAGCAACAGCTTCCCCATGGGTATACTTATCATAGTTATAATACTGCTCTATTGCATGACCTATTGTATGGCCAAAATTTAATAACATTCTTTCTCCAGTATCTTTTTCATCCTTTTCAACAACTTGGGCTTTTATTTTGCAGCAAGTGTGAATAATATATTCAATATTGTGCATAACATCTTCTTTATTCTTATAATTTAATAATTTATAAAAAAACTCTCTATCCTTTATACAGCCATACTTTATTACTTCTGCCATTCCATCACTGAAAACTCTATCTGTCAAAGTTTCTAAAACTATAGGGTCTATTAAAACCTTCTTTGGATGATAAAAACTTCCTACTAAATTTTTTCCCTTATCTAAATCAACTCCAACCTTTCCTCCAACACTGCTGTCAACTTGGGCAAGTAAAGTTGTTGGACATTGAACAAAGGGAACTCCCCTAAGGTAAGTTGAAGCAATAAAGCCAGCTAAGTCCCCAATTACTCCACCCCCAAGGGCTATGATTAAATCACTTCTTGTAAATTTAAAATTAAGAAGTTCATCATAAACTAAAGGCAGAGTATTAAAGGATTTTGTGGATTCTCCTTCCCTTAATACCAGCTTTTTTGCCTTATAGCCTGCTTCTAATAAATTATTTAACAGCCTATCTCCATAATATTTATCTACTATTCTGTCAGTAATAATAAATACCTTATCCCCTTTAAAGACCTCTCTTATTTCTTCTGCAATTTTATTTAAAATACCCTTTTCTATATTAATAAAGTAGCTATTTTCTTTTAAATTTACCTTTAGCTTCAATTTAAATTTCCCTTCCAACTGCATTTGCAATAGGTTTAAGTTCCTTTACTAAAGCATCATAATCTTCTGGTCTAATTGATTGAGGTCCATCAGATAAGGCTTTTTCTGGATCATTATGTACCTCTATTATAAGGCCATCTGCTCCAACTGCTACCGCTGCTTTTGCTAAAGGAGCAATCATAAATCTCCTGCCTGTTGCATGACTTGGATCTACTATTACTGGTAAATGACTTAACTTTTTAATTGCAGGTATTGCACTTAGGTCTAAGGTATTTCTTGTATAAGTTTCAAAGGTTCTTATTCCTCTTTCGCATAAGATTACATTATTATTACCACCGGCTAAAATATATTCAGCACTCATTAAGAATTCTTCTATAGTTGCAGCAAAACCTCTCTTTAATAATATTGGCTTATTTATCTTTCCCAATTCCTTTAATAAATCAAAGTTTTGCATATTTCTAGCACCAACTTGAATTATATCTACATCTCTCTCAAAAATTTCTATATCCCTTGGTGACATTATCTCTGTTACTATTGGCAGACCTGTTTTTTCCCTAGCTATCTTTAATAATTCAAGTCCATCATATTCTAAACCTTGAAAGCTATAAGGTGATGTTCTTGGTTTAAATGCTCCGCCTCTTAAAAAGCCTGCCCCTGACTTTTTAACTTCCTCAGCTATAAAGCTTATTTGTTCCTCGCTTTCTACCGAACAAGGCCCTGCTATCATTGCTATTCTATTTCCGCCTATTTTTCTTCCATTAACCTCTACTACAGTGTTTTCTGGATGAAAAGCCCTATGAGCTTTTTTAAAAGGTTCCTGAACCTTTATTACCTTTTCTACAATTTCATTTGCTTCGATTTTTAATGGATCGATTTTTGTTGTATCTCCTATTATTCCCAAAACTATTAACTCCTTACCTACTACAGGACATACATCTACGCCCTCTTTTTTTAATTCTTCAGTTAATTTTCTTATGTCTTTTTCTTTAGCTTTTGCTTTTAATACTACTACCATTAATAATGCCCCCTTTAATTATATTTTTAATAAAAAAGAGAACCCCAAAGAGTTCCCCAATAAAGCAATTTATAACTATACTTATATAGTTTCTAAATTTATATAAAAACTCTGCTGAAAGGGGGTATTTTATTGTATGAGAAATAGCCAGCGCTAAAATAAAAGCCCCAGAATGCAAAGTAAAAGCTATAAAATTTTGCTATTTCTTTTACAATACCTTTCATAATTTCCTCCATATAAATTTAGAAAACATATACCTATATTTTGCATCACTTTTATATTTTATATAATTCTATATCAAATATTTAGATAATGTCAATAGAAGATTTTTCACTTCACAGGTCAGAATCTATAGTACATAATTGACATAAATGAAAAATTTACAATTTTATAATTCCAGGGATATGTTCTTATTTAGTATAAAATTATTTCTAATGAAAATTCTATAAGGAGGCCTGTCCAAAACAGCCCTCCTTATATTCTTAGAATTTCATGGAACTGAAATTCTTTATAAATTTTGCATTTTAAAGAAGATAAATTATTTATCTCCAAAATATCTATTTAATAATCCTAAGAATGCCTTTCCATGTCTAGCTTCATCTTTGCACATTTCATGTACTGTATCATGGATTGCATCTAAGTTTAATTGCTTAGCTAATGTTGCTAAATCTTTCTTT
>Ga0134092_1001618_pt1 | contig 19228 bp, 16 predicted proteins | sample 3_6taG_FD_94454 | JGI IMG/M metagenome (GOLD analysis project Ga0134092, IMG submission 94454) | Switchgrass degrading microbial communities from high solid loading bioreactors in New Hampshire, USA - 3_6_20_6_A3 metaG | ecosystem: Engineered > Bioreactor > Semi-continuous > Anaerobic >... | reverse complement strand
TATCCGATCATGCCGGGAGTGCTGATAGTTGAGGCACTGGCGCAGACCGCCGGCATAGCCGTCAATGCAGAGACCGCGGGAGCCGAAGGAGACGGCGGAGAAGCAAAGCTTGGAGTGTTTGCGAGCATAGACGAAATGAAGTTTAAAAAGCAGGTGCTGCCCGGAGATACGCTGCGCCTTGAGGCCGAGATACTTTCATCAAAGCTTGGGGTAGTCAAGGCGAAGGTCAGGGCAACGGTGGATGATAAGGTTGCCGCTGAGGGCGAGATCCGTTTTGCCATGACCTCTGTAAAAAAGTAAAAAGCAGTCTGTAATTGCAAAACAAAGCATAATATAAAGGAGACCATGTAAATGTGTGGTCTCCTGCTTTTTGCCCTGCCGATGGGGCACCTTCATATAAGCATAATTCCTTATCAGCCGTCAGCTTACCGCAAGCTTTTTTCTGGCTTCGAGGAACAAGTCGCCTATCCTGTATATGTCTCCTGCACCCATTGTGATGACGAGATCGCCCGAACCGACGTTTTTATCAAGATATTCAACTATATCGCAGAAATCCTTCATGTAAATTACTTTTTTGCCTGTCAGTGCTATTTTATCCGCCAGCATCGATGAATTGACCTCGCCGGTGTCCTTTTCGCGGGCGGCATATATATCGGTCAATATGACAAAATCCGCATTAACGAATGATACCGCAAAATCATCCATAAGGCACTTTGTCCTTGAGTAGGTATGGGGCTGGAAAACACACCAGATCCGCGAATGGTTGTATTTTTCGGCAGCCCTCAGTGTTGCTGCGATCTCGGATGGATGATGGGCATAATCATCAATGACCGTAACACCGTCGCTGATGCCTTTTATTTCAAATCTCCTGTGTGTTCCGCCGAATTTAAGCAAAGCTTTTGCCGCAGATGCCGGACTGCAGCCGGCAAGACTGCAGGCAGCGATGGCCGCCAGTGAATTGCTCACATTATGGATCCCGGGCACGCTGAGCTTTATTTCACAGACCGGTTCATCCTCATGCATCAGGGTATAGGAGGCGCAGCCCTTGTCATTGAATGTGATGCCGGAGGCACTCCAGGTATATTGTCCGTTCCTGATTCCGTAAGTTGTAATTCTGCAGCCGATATCACCAAGTATTTCGAGAGCGTTTTTGTCATCGCCGTTGACTACGATATGTCCGTTTTCCGGCACAAGCTTTGCGAAATCATGGAAGGTGCTTTTAACATCGTCAATATTTTTGAAATAATCTGCGTGATCGAAATCTATATTCAGAATAACTGCGATGCGGGGGTGGAATTTGAGGAAGCTTCCCGTATATTCGCATGCCTCTGCCACAAAGTAATCGCTTTTGCCGATCCTTGTCGTCCCTCCGATGGCATCAAGCTTTCCGCCGATATGGATGGTGGGGTCGAGTTCCTGCTCAAGCATTATCATGGAAATCATCGACGTTGTTGTAGTTTTTCCATGGGTACCTGAAACAGCGACGCTCCAGGGATATCTTTTCATGATCTGTCCCAGCAGTTCCGCTCTGTCGATGCAGGGAATGCCGGCCTGTGAAGCGGCAATGAGCTCCGGGTTGTCGGCCTTGACAGCTGCTGTGTATACCAGCAGGTCTGCTCCTTTCACATTTTCCGCACTATGTCCGATTGTTGTCCTTATACCGATTTTTTCAAGTTTTTGTATGTTTGAAGAGGTGGACATATCCGATCCGGTTACTATGTATCCGCTGTCAGCAAGTATCTCCGCAAGTCCGCTCATGCTTATACCGCCAATACCGGTGAAATGCACCCTCTTGATTTTATCTGTGTTCAGAAGTCCGTCAGTCTGCATCATAACACTCCCTGACAATAATTTATCGATATTTAAATCATACAACAAATAGCTGTAAAAGTAAAACAGGCATCGTATATCGTAAGCATTGACAACTATCTGATATAATATGCCGGTTTTTTTACTTATGACAATAATGCTCCGTGTGCCGTTTTCATCTATTTTTAATATTATGCATTTTCATGTGGTTGTTGGTACTGTATTGGGGGCAAAATGCAACGATATTATCCATTTAATTCAAATTAAATACGAACATTTATTAAATATATTGTGAAATCATTCGGATTATTGTATTATTAGATAAAAAGAGAGGGCTGTCCCATAAAAAAAGGAAATTGTCCCGGAAGTGAGTGGTCATATGGAAAAGCTTCAAAGAAACGAAAGAATATCGATGCTCCAGAGAATTCTGTGCGATTCACCGGGAAAGGTCTTTACCCTCGGTTCTTTTGCCGAAATGCTGAATTGTGCAAAATCCTCGGTAAGCGAGGATATTGATATAATCAGAAGTTCACTGGAAAAGACGGGCACCGGTACAATCGAAACAATATCCGGTGCATCAGGCGGTGTCAGGTTTATTCCTGAGATGTCAGGTGATGCTGTCTTAAAACTGGCAAAGGATCTGAGCGAAGAGCTGTCAAAAAAGGAAAGGATACTGCCGGGCGGATACCTTTACATGCTTGATATAATATATGACCCACAGATAGTATCTGAAATAGCAAAGGTGTTTGCCGGTTATTTCCGGAGCAGGGAGGCCGAATATGTCATAACTGTGGAGACAAAGGGCATACCTCTTGCTTTTATGACAGCCAGATATCTCAATAAGCCTCTGCTGATCGTACGTCATTACAACGAAGCAACGGACGGAGCCTCAGTCAATATAAACTACATTTCAGGCTCATCCAAGAAAATCCAGACCATGGTGCTTCCGCTCAGATCACTCAAACGCAATTCACGGCTGCTGTTTATAGATGATTTCATGAAAGGTGGCGGAACGGCCAAAGGGATTTATGAGCTGGCACGGGAATTTGACTGCGAAGTGGCCGGGACGGGTGTGCTTATCCAGACGGCGGAACCTGGCAGAAAACTTGTGGATGAGTGGTTCTCGCTCCTGACGTTTTATGGTGTCGACGAATCAAACGGTGTCGCTGACATCAGACCCAGTACCGCGGCTGACAATTTCAGCGTACGTGGTTAAATTTATCTGAAAAAAGTACCGGCAAATAAAGGTCTGCAGACCTCAATTTGCCGGTTTTTCATACATGTCATTTCTTATTTCTCCCAGATATATCAAAAAAATATGACAGCAAGGAGGAAAAATTTAAAATATATAGAATATATAATGTACAGTAATTATAGGAAGGTGGTAGCTTAAATGGAAATCACAGATGTCCGCATCAGGAAAATTGACGTTGAGGGCAAGATGAAGGCTGTGGTATCGGTAACTTTTGATAATGAATTCGTAGTTCATGATATCAAGGTTATAGAGAGCCAGAACGGCATGTTTATAGCGATGCCGAGCAGAAAGACCCCGGACGGGGAGTTCAAAGATATTGCGCACCCGATAAATGCAGTCACACGTGATAAAATTCAGAAAGCGATCCTGGATAAATATCTGTCGATGACAACAGCTGAGACTGAAACTGAAGCATAATATTTAAAAGGCACTTTGAGAAGAAGTGTCTTTTTATTCTTTTCTTTTCGTGCATAATGACGTTGAAATGTCAGGTAAAAAGTGCAATAATATTATGCGAAACTCGAAAGGAATCGCATATATTATGGAAAATGTAACCGCACTGATCCTCGCCGCCGGCGAAGGAAAAAGAATGAAATCTGAAAAAGCGAAGGTACTGCATCAGGTCTGTGGCAAAGCCATGATCGAATGGGTCTATGATGCTGCACGCAATGCCGGTATTGATAAATGTGTTGCCATAGTAGGCCATAAAGCAGAACAGGTTATGGAATACATGGGAGACAGGGTCGAGTATGTTATGCAGGAGCAGCGGCTCGGCACTGGTCATGCTGTGCAGATGGCCCGCAGCTATATCGACAAGGGAGGATATATCCTTATCCTATACGGTGATACTCCTCTGATCACATCCAAAACAATAAAAAATGCAATGGAAAAGTTAATGACGGAGAAGCTGAATGCAGTGGTTATATCTGCTGATGTCGAAGATCCTTATGGATACGGCCGTATAGTAAGAGATGCTCAAGGACGTTTCCTCAGGATAGTCGAACACCGTGATGCGAGCGAAGAAGAAAAAAGCATTCGCGAGATCAATTCAGGAATGTATATTTTTTCAGCCGGAGAACTGGCGGAGGCACTGGATCTCCTCAGGAACGACAATGACCAGCAGGAGTATTATCTTACGGACACGCTGGAAATAATGCTGTCAAAGGGATACAAGGTCGGTGTATATAAAGCTGCGGACAGCCGCGAGGTTCTTGGTGCCAATGATCAGGAACAGCTCATGAGGATATCCCGGATCCTGGAGGAAAGGATCGGGAACTGATCATTTGATACTGCGGCTGAAAGTTGCTAATATAGAGAGTGTGCATACTAAATAACAGATAAGCAAAATGAACATCATAATGTACAAAGGAGTATTGTTATGAATCTGCATGGCAAGGACATAAAGATATTTGCCGGTAACTCAAACAGGCAGTTGGCGGAAGAGATCGCTGAAAAAATTGGCCTGCCTCTCGGGGTCGCAACTGTGGGCAAGTTCAGCGATGGTGAATCAGCTGTAAATATTGGTGAGGTTGTCAGAGGGTCCGACGTTTTTGTAATTCAGTCTACGTGTGCGCCGGTCAATGACAATCTGGTCGAACTTCTGATCATGATTGATGCTCTCAAGAGAGCGTCGGCCGGCAGAATAACAGCTGTTATCCCTTATTTTGGATATGCGCGTCAGGACAGGAAGGCCAAAGCAAGGGATCCGATTTCAGCGAAGCTGGTAGCCAATCTGATAACTGTTGCCGGGGCTGACAGGGTGTTGACAATGGATTTGCATACACCGCAGCTGCAGGGCTTTTTTGACATACCGGTGGATCATCTGATGGGTGTGCCGGTGATGGCGAAATATTTCCAGGAAAAATTTGCCGACACCAGTGATGTAGTTGCAGTATCACCGGATGTGGGCAGTGTTACCCGTACCAGGAGATTCGCCGAGTGGCTGGAGATCCCCATTGCCATAATCGATAAAAGAAGACCTAAGGCTAATGTAAGCGAAGTAATGAACGTTGTCGGTGATGTCACCAACAAGAGAGTGGTACTCATCGACGACCTTATCGATACAGCAGGCACTATTACCAACGGAGCGCAGGCCCTTATGGAAATGGGTGCAAAGGAAGTATACGGATGCTGTACCCACGGCGTGCTTTCCGGACCTGCCTGTGAGAGGATAGAAAAATCATGCCTGAAGGAACTGGTAACTCTCAATACCATTCCTCTGCCCAAGGACAAGCCGACCGGAAAGATCACGCAATTGTCCATTGCGGCTATTTTTGCTGAGGCGATCGAAAGAATATATGGAGATATTTCCATCAGCACGATTTTTACGCAGAAAGAATGAGCCGCGCGGAGGTGCTGAATTGGAAAATCTGGTCGTCATTGCCGGTCTGGGAAACCCGGGCAGGAAGTATGAAAATACAAGACATAATGTCGGCTTCATGACTGTCGACCGGTTATCGGAGAAGTTCGGCATAAAAGTGGACCGACTCAGACACAAGGCGCTGACCGGCGAGGGGATGATAAACGGGGTCAGGGTGCTTCTGGCGAAGCCTCAGACATTCATGAACCTCAGCGGTGAAAGCATAAGGGATATCGTGGAATATTACAGGCTGCCGGTGGGAAATCTCATAGTAATATATGATGATACTGACCTGCCGGCAGGCACGATAAGAATCCGTCCCAAAGGCAGTTCCGGGACGCACAATGGCATGAAGTCGGTGATATACCACCTTCAGTCGGATGAGTTCCCCAGGATCAGGATCGGCATCGGAAAGGCTCCCGAAGGATGGGATCTGGCAGACTTTGTGCTTGGAAAGTTTACCACGGATGAGGCAGCCGTTGTGTCAGACTGTATCGGGAGAGCTGCCGAAGCAGCTGCGTTAATCGCCGAAGGCAACATGGAAGCTGCAATGAACAGATATAACGGAGGAAAGTTGTCCAAACAGGGCAATGAAGATATATGACTAATTTTATCGAACCTCTGCTGGAACTCGAAGATTACAGGCGGATACTCTCAAGACTCCGCAATAATTTTGGATCTGTCAGCATAACAGGGCCTTCTGAATCACAGAAGGCTCATATTACGTATGCTCTTAGCCGCCATTGCGGTTTTAAGGGCATTTTTGTCGCCTTCAATGAGATGCAGGCCAGAAGGCTGTTTGAGGATTTCTCATTTTTTGCAGGCGATGATGTGATTTTCTTTCCCACCAAGGAAATTATGCTCTATGACGTCGAGGCGAAGAGCTATGATACTGTCTACCAGCGAATAGCGGCACTTGACAGGATCAGCCGCGGAGACTTCAGCTTTGTGGTAACATCTGTCGAGGCCCTGTCTCACAAGCTGATCAGGCCTGAAATATTCAAAGAATATATAATCACAGCTGACACCGGCTTCAGGATGGATCCTGAAGCGCTTATACGCCGGCTGGTGATTTCCGGCTATGAGCGGACAGAGTCTGTCGACAGGAAGGGTCAGTTCGCAGTCAGAGGCGGAATTATCGATATTTTCCCGATCGATACGGAAAATGCCGTAAGGATTGAATTCTTCGGGGACGAGATTGATTCCGTCAGATGGTTCGATACCAACACACAGCGGTCTGTGGGCAGAGCCGACAGGGTCAGGATACTGCCTGCACGTGAATTGATATATGACTCAAAACGAAAAGAAGAATTAATAAGTGCGATAGAACGTGATGCCGCCGTATCAGCGAAGAAGAATCAAACTCTGATGCAGAAAATAAGGGCTGATCTGGAGAGGTTCGATGAATCCTGGTATTTTCCCGGCGTAGACAGATATATACGCTATATCGCTGATGAGTCCTGTTCATTGGCTGATTATACGCCGGATGACGTGATTGTTTTCATGGATGAGCCGGTAAGACAGAAGCAGCGCCTTGACAACCTGCTGCTTGAACATGAGGAAATATGCAAGGCACTCATCGAGAAGGGCAGCCTTCTGCCCCAGGCCGGCGATATGCATCTGGACTATGAAGCGATTTTCAGATCTGTAAAGAAAAACAGGACAGTATATATGAATTCCGTAAATCCCGATGCCATTTCAGCAGCAGAATCACCGTCCTTCAGTATTCCCTGCAGGACCGTCAGCTCATATCAGGGCAGCGTCGAAATGCTGGCGGAAAACCTTTCGGCCTGGAAACAGGGCAAAAGCAGGATTATTCTGCTTTCAGGAACCAGAGGACGCGGTGAGCGCCTTAGAGAATCGTTGCTGGGAAAGGGCATCGAGTCTGTATATATGGATCAGATCGCCCGACCGGTCATGCCCGGTCAGGTCATTATCACACATGGCAGCCTCAGCAAGGGCTTCGAGTACCCGTCCATAGGCTTTGTCGTAGTAAGCGACAAGGAAGTATTCGGTCAGGATAAAAAGAAAACTGCAAAGAGCACCGGCAAGTACAAGGGCAGACCGATCATCCTGTTCACTGAACTCGATATCGGGGATTATGTTGTTCATCAGACCCACGGCATAGGTCAGTATATCGGTCTGGAGAAGCTGACAGTTGAAGGCGTCAAGAAGGATTATCTGAAGATAAGATATCAGGAGGGCGCATTTTTATATATACCCACCAACCAGATGGATCTGATCCAGAAGTACATCGGATCCGAAAGTAAGCAACCGAAAGTCAGCAAGCTCGGAGGATCTGACTGGGCGAAAACCAAGGCAAAGGTCAAGGAGTCCCTCAGAAAGCTGGCAGAGGAATTGATCAGGCTTTATGCCCAGAGAGCTGCAACGAAAGGCTTTGCATACTCGCAGGATACCGTATGGCAGAAGCAGTTTGAAGAACAGTTCCCATACGAGGAGACAGAGGATCAGCTTAAGTGTATAGAAGAGATAAAGCGGGACATGGAATCCGATAAGGTTATGGACCGGCTGCTTTGCGGCGATGTGGGCTTCGGAAAGACAGAGGTGGCGATACGCGCTGTCTTTAAGGCGGCCATGGACGGGAAGCAGGTGGCTTATCTGGTTCCCACAACAGTTCTTGCCCAGCAGCAGTACAACAGCTTCACTGAAAGGATGAGGGACTTCCCCGTAAAAGTTGAGGTTCTTAGCCGCTTTAAGTCTCAGGCAGAGCAAAAGCGAATTCTGAAGGAGGTAAAAGCGGGCAATGTGGATGTGCTGATAGGCACTCACCGGCTGCTTCAGAAGGACATCCAGTTTAAGGATCTCGGCCTGCTTGTAATAGATGAAGAGCAGCGTTTTGGTGTAGCGCACAAGGAACGGCTGAAAAATCTGGCGCCGGGAGTTGATGTGCTTACGCTCACGGCAACACCGATACCAAGGACTCTCCACATGTCCCTCACGGGCATCAGAGATATAAGCGTCATCGAGGATCCGCCAGAAGAGAGATATCCTGTACAGACTTATGTAATGGAATACAACAGGGATGTGATCAAGGATGCCATCACCAGGGAGCTGGGAAGGCAGGGTCAGGTGTTTTATCTGTACAACCGGGTCAGGACTATCGACATGAAGGCAGCCGAGATACAGGCCATGGTACCCGAGGCCAGGGTAGCTGTGGCCCACGGGCAGATGGACGAGAGGCAGCTGGAAGACATAATGTTCAGCTTTATAAAAGGTGAATTCGATGTGCTTGTCTGCACTACCATAATAGAATCCGGCCTTGATATGCCCAATGTCAATACCATCATCGTGGAGGATGCCGACAGAATGGGACTGGCACAGCTGTACCAGCTCAGAGGCAGGGTTGGACGCTCCAACAGGCTGGCATATGCATATATAACCTACAAAAAAGACAAGATCATATCGGAGGTTGCCGAGAAACGGCTTCAGGCAATAAAGGAGTTTACGGAGCTGGGCTCAGGTTTTAAAATAGCGATGCGGGATATGGAGATCCGCGGTGCAGGCAATCTGCTGGGACCTGAGCAGCATGGCCACATGGAGGCAGTGGGCTATGACATGTATTGCCGTCTTCTGGATGAGGCGGTCAGGGAACTGAAGGGCGAGCCGCTGAAAAAGGAAGAGGCGGAGGTAACTATCGATTTAAATGTGGATGCATATATAGATGATTCCTACATTAATGTGGAGAGCAGAAAAATCGAGATGTACAGAAAGATCGCATCCATCAGTGACGAGAATGATGTCATCGATATCGAGGATGAGCTGACGGACAGGTTTGGTGATATGCCGAAGCCTGTCAGGAATCTGATAGCCGTGGCTTATATAAAGTCTCTGGCCCGTTCCCTCGGCTTCTCCTCGGTGACAGAGAAGAACGACAGTGTTATTTTCGGACTTGCTGATGCAAAAAATATCAATTTCAGGACAATAGCCAGGGCTGCAGAGAAGTATAAGAGGCAGCTGCTGTTCAGCGCAGGCGCCGCTCCCTGCCTGGTTTACAGGATTCCGGCAGGACAAAGGGAACGGCTTCTGGAGAATATTAAAATTTTATTACAGGATTTAAAAAGCTATGACACGGACTGATTATCTATTATAATGTAGATGGCATCTTATAACTATCTTTCGTAAATGAAAGAGAATTTAGTTTATATCAAATATGAGGAGAGATAACTTTGAGAAACAACAAGGAAAAAAAGATTTTAGGCGGCGCTCAGGCAGCGCAGGAAACAGGGTTGCCCCTGTTTGCCAAATATGGCCTCATAGCCTTGGCAGCCATATTGGTTATCGCCATTGCATTGGTGATATATTTCAGTACGGCTGTAAAAGTTGTAGCGACAATTGACGGAGAGAAGATCACAGAAGGGGAATTCAGATACTATCTTGAAGTTCAGAAGCAGTACATGTATTACAGTGCGCAGATGGAAGACAGCAATATTACCGAGGAATCATTCTGGACCACTAAAATTGGCGGTGAAGATGCCATAGAGGTGGCTAAGAAAGTGGCAATCGATGATCTGAAAAATATGAAGGTTCAGTACAAACAGGCCAAAGAGGCGAATATCAAGCTTACGAAGGATGAAACAGCAGAAATCGACAGCTATATTGACAGCCTTATTGAAGCTATGGGAAGCGGGAATAAAATAAAGGCAAACAATGCTTTCAAGGAGCAATACGGATTTACTATAGATGACCTCAGAGATGTACAGGAACAGATGTACATTGTTTCGAAATACAGGCAGGACCAGGTAAGCAAGATAGATGATTCAGCCATCGAAGAATTTTACAGGAACAATACCGACGCTTACATGGAAGATACGGATTACAGATATGGAGCAGAGGAAGCTGTATGGGCAAAGCATATACTGATCACGGCAAGTGAGGATGCAACGGAAGAGGAAAAGAAAGAGGCTTTGAAAAAGGCCGAAGAGCTGATTGATAAGCTTAATGCAGGAGAAGATTTTGCTGCGCTCGCAAAGGAAAACTCAGAGGACGGGTCTGCACAATGGGGTGGTGACTATCTGTTCGGAAAAGGCAAGATGGTGCAGGAGTTCGAAAATGCTGCGTTTGCTCTCGAACCGGGACAGTTTACACAGGAGCCTGTCAAGACACAGTTCGGTTATCATATCATAAAGCTGGAGGAGAAATACGGTGAAGGCGAAGCTCCCAGCCTCAGATGTGCAAAGGAATATTACGAATTCGGTGCTGACTTTATTTATGAACAGAGAGTAAACGATATGGTGGAAAAAGCTCAATTCACTATGGATAATGCGGTTTACAGCTCAATAGACTGATACGGCTTATAGTTCATCTCATAATAATTGTGAAATTGCCTGGGGCTGCCTGAAATGGCGGCCCTTTATTATTTTTGCACGTATATTTAGAATTTTCACAAATCACCTTATATGTATAAAACACCAATAAACTATGAATACTAAAAAAGCAATGTGAAACAATTTAGATAAGGAGGTAACGACATTGAAAGCAACCGGTATCGTTCGGAGAATAGATGATCTTGGCAGGGTAGTAATACCAAAGGAGATCCGCAGAACTTTGCGTATAAGAGAAGGCGATCCTCTGGAAATATTCACCGACAAAGAAGGTGAAGTGATACTTAAAAAGTATTCTCCAATCGGTGAACTGGGCGATTTCGCCACTCAATATGCGGAATCGCTGCACAAGACCAGCGGGTATATTACCTGCATAGCCGACCGGGATACGATCATTGCAGTGTCAGGTGCGTCCAAGAAGGAGTTTCTGGAAAAATCAATTAGTCCGGAAGTGGAAAAAGTCATAGAGGAGAAAACGACCCTTGTGGTCAAATCGCCTGAGGACAAGAGCATATCCATACTGGCTGATGAAGGGCCGGAAAAGAAATATGCCGCACAGGTGATTTCTCCAATTATTTCGGAAGGCGACCCGATCGGAGCAGTGATTATGCTGTCAACAGACCCAAACAGCAGGATGGGAGAGGTCGAAGCAAAGCTTGCACAGTCTGCTGCAGGTTTCCTGGGAAAGCAAATGGAACAGTGATGTAAAAGACAATCGTATTTAGCGAAAAAACAGCAGACAAGACAATCTGCTGTTTTTGCTGTTTTCACCTCTGATTTTCCTGTCATATGTTTTTATGCTGAAATTTGACTCAATTATTACACCAAGATTACTATATGATGTCATTCATACTATGGCAGTTGTGTTTATGCTATAATTTTTTTACCGTACAGAATATCTTCATACGGAATACAGCCACAGAAAAACGGAGTATTCATGCAGTTTAATGCGATAAATGCCAGAATATCTGACATCCGTGACAATACGGAGGAAATCGGAAGGTTTGTAGAGGAGTACAAGCCTTTTATCGCATCATGCGCAGAAAAAGTGGCCGGCCGGTATCTGACATTCGGCAGTGATGATGAACTGAGCATCGCTATGATGGCCTTCGTGGAGGCGATAAGGTCATTTGACGGTTCAAAGGGAAACTTTTTTACTTTTTCCCGCAATGTGATCAAGCGAAGACTAATTGACTACTATCGGAATGAAAAGCGCCACAGCGATGTTATATCGCTCCATGCATATACCCTGGACCAGGAAGAGGAGTATGATCTCAGCAGTGACGAAGCTATCAGAATATTTTCGGATAGAGATATAGCCGAGTACAGGAGGATCGAACTGCAGGAGCTCGGAAAGGAGCTCTCGGACTGGGGCATTACATATCAGGATCTGGCAAGAGTATCGCCAAGACATAAAAAGACAAGACAGCAATGCGCCGAACTGGCGGGTATCATTTTGTCAAGGCCGGACATACTGCAGTCAATTATGGTGAAGAAATATTTGCCTGTCGCGGAACTGGAAAAAGTTTCACGTCTACCCCGAAAATTTATTGAAAGATTTCGAAAATATATAATAGCCATAGTTGTCATATCGATAGGTGATATCACTATATAAAGGATTACATAAAGCTTTAGAAAGGAGGGCTGAGAATGAAAGGCATCATAGCAGATATAAAAGGGAAATATGCAGTCGTACTTACACAGGATGGCCTGTTTAAGCGGGTACGAGCCCTGCCTGGCATGGAGGTTGGAGCGGAGATTGATCTGAGCCGGCCTTCCGTGAGCAGCAAAAGCAGCAGGACGGTTATGAAAATTACATCCATCGCGGCAGCATGCCTGCTGGCACTGGGGATAGGGGCCGGAGCATACAGTTATGTTATGCCTTACAGTTATGTCGACCTTGATATAAATCCCAGCATAGAGCTGACGGTCAATATATATGACAGGATCATCAGAGTCGAAGCCCTTAATGAAGACGGAGACAGGCTGATACAGGACAAGAGCCTTAAGCATATGAAGCTTGACAGCGGCGTAGTGCTGCTGCTGAACAGCGCCGTGGAACAGGGATATCTTAAAACGCCTGTACAGGACGAAGAGAAAGACGATCCTGCAGGAGCTGATGTGCAGGCCAATAAAAATACATGTTCGGATGCAGGTACATCTCAGACCTCCGGCAACGGACAGCAGTCACAAAATGACGGCGGGCAGTCTGAGGGAAGCGCAGCAGATGGGATGGCGGCGGATCCTGCCGGTGACAAGCCTGCCCAATCAGGTGAAGGAAGCGGTAAATCAGGGGAAAAGGATATAAAATCCAAGAACAACAAAAAAGATAATATAAAAATAGAAAACGCAGTGCTTTTGACTGTGTCCAGCAATGACAGGAAAAAAGCGGATTCGCTGAAGAAAAATATAGCAGCTGCGGCAGCTGAGGAACTCGGCAGAGAGAAAGTGAAGTCTGAGGTGCTTGTAGGACAGACCAGCATAAAGCAGAGAGATGCCGCAAAAAACCTGGGGGTAACGCCGGGCAAGCTGGCTCTTATTGAGGATGTGATGCAGAACATGCCGCATGCCGACCTCGACGAGTTTAGGAACACAGCGGTAAGGGATCTGCTGGAGCTTGCCAGAAATAATAAGCAGGGTCCGAAGGAGGAAAAGGACCATGCGGCCGGCAAAAAAGAGGATAAGCAGGATAACAGCAAAAGCAGCGGTGGGAAAAACAGCAAGGCAGAGAACAACAGTATCAGCAACAGTGCAGGCAAAGGTAAAAACAGTGACACCGCCGGCAAGAACAACAACAAGAACATAAACAGCAATGCCGATGGCGAAAGCGGCAATACCGGCAGGAATACGGGCAGTATCGGCAGCGACGTCAAAGCTGCAGCACCGGATAAGGACACCGGTAAAAAGACCGCCGGAAATGACCCGAAAAGCAAACATGAAAAAGACAGTGCCGGGGCAGACAATGCATTGAAAAATAATAACCCCGGAAAAAATAATGACGCTGAAAATAATACGGCGAAAAATAATAATATGAAAAACAATAATGCCGGTAAGGACAATAATACCGGGAAAAACAGCAATGCCGGGAAGAATAATGATACCGGCAGGAATGACAATGGCAGTGGCGGCAGCAGCAAAAACTCCAAAAGCCATGACGCTGTCAGAGATGTGCTGGAAAAGCAGGCGGATGAACTGAAAGAGGAGAGGGCGCGTCTGAGAGAGGAGTTATACAGACAGATGCAGGACGATAAAAAGGTCAGCGGCATGAATGATGAAAAGAAAGACAAGGAACGCCCCGGCATCAGGGAGGATAAAGATAAAAAAAGCAAGGATGCGGGCCGGGAGAGCAACACGGGAAAGAGCGGTCCTGCTGCAAAAAAAGGTAAATGAGGTCTGATGCGGTTTAAAGATATCGACATAATTTAAAGCATGATCCCATAAATTATGCCGCCGGGATCAGGGCCGGCAGCAGTCTGTTTTGGCAAAGCCGGCCGTAAAGCTGAATTTATACCAATTTGTAAGTCGTTGTCATAAATTTATCCGATGTAATTACCATAAAATGACAAATTATCTTTGGCCGCTCCGCTATAATCGTTGATAGCGGGGGGGACAAAGGATGAAAACAGTTACTGTACAAATGACTAAGCCTGGTTTTTTGCTGAGGCTTATCAACAAAATCTTTCTTCAGAAAAACAATTTCATTATTCTGATTTCAGCATTTCTTATAGCAGGCAGCGGTATATCAGGGATAATCCCGCTGGGTTCTGTCTTTTTTGCCGCATCCTGCAGAACAGCGGTATCAAAGCTGCTTACAGCCTGTGCCGTATTATTGGGGACGGTCCTTCACGGCTCGGCGGAACTGGTTTATGTTAATACTGCCAGCATGCTTATGTATTTTCTTTTATCGATGCCTGTAAAGGAAAGCAATTCGAAAATGAATGCAAAGGCGGCATTGGCTGCGTTTTTCTCTGTACTGGCTCCGCAGCTTGTGGTCGCCGGGATGCAGGGATTCCTTCTGTATGATGTGCTCAAATCATTATTCTGCTCATTCATCGCTTTCGTCTTCCACTTCATATTCAGGTTTTCCATACCCATTATGGCGGGTATGGTCAAAAAAGCGCTGCTGGACGGTGAAGAAGCAGTCAGCGTGGGAATAACCGCAGCACTGGCTGTGTCAGGACTGGGGAGCTGGCAGGTCCTTGGGTTCTCACCAAGAAATATTCTGTGTGTAGTGCTTGTGCTTTTTTTCAGTTACAGGTGCAGCGCCGGTGCCGGTGCCGCTACCGGTGCCGTAACCGGCCTGATAATCAGTGCATCCTCGGAATTCACTCCGTCCATTGCAGGTACATACGCATTATGCGGTATGCTCGCAGGCATACTGGGCAACCTTGGCAAAGCCGGGTCCGCCCTGGGCTTCATATTGGGGAATATGGTGCTGGCCATTTACTTCAATGGCGCTGCCGAGTCCATGCTTTATCTGCGCGACATACTGGCGGCATCGGTTATCTTTTTCATCCTGCCAGGGAAGCTGGCTGACCGGCTGACGTCACCGTTTGTTATGAGAAAAGCTGCGATTGAGGACAGAAAGGGATATTCCAGGAGGGTAAGGGATCTTACCGCAGAGAGGCTGAGAAAATTCGCAAATGCATTCATGGAGCTTTCAAAAACATTTGGGGAAATAGCCAATACCAAAATACCGTCGGAAAGAAATGACATTAACATATTGTTTGACAGGGTAGCTGACAGGATCTGCAGTGACTGCAGCCTGTGCATGCATTGCTGGGAGCGAAGCTTCTACGACACTTACCAGATTATGTTCAGGATAGTCGAGAATCTCGAGATGAAGGGAAGGGTGGATGAAAGTGACATTCCGGAATATTTTCTGGAGAAGTGCCCAAGGATCAGTGATTTCGTAAATACAGTCAATAACATGTATGAGCTTTTTAAGGTTGACGTGGTATGGAAGAGCAAAATCAACGAAAGCAGGGCTGTGATCAGCAAACAGTTTGAAGGGATGTCACGTGTGATACAAAGCCTTGCAGATGAGATAAATACGGACATCGTTTTCCTGGCTCCGCTGGAGGAGGCTGTAACGACAGCCTTGCAGCGTGAGGGCATCCATGTGGAAGAAGCGATAGTATATAAAGGGCTTTGGGGAAAATACGAGATCAGTCTTGTGCACTCTGCCTGTGGGGGATCAAGGAAGTGTGCCGAAATCATCGACAGAGCTGTTTCGGAAGCGGTCGGGAAGAGGATGATACGAAGCAGCGAAGGCTGCGGCAGGCAGATCGACGGCAGATGCCGGCTGAAATATGTGGAAGCCGAGAACCTGAAAATTACAACAGGAGTTGCCAGGATGCCCAAATATGGCAGCAAGGTATCAGGAGACAGCTTCACCTTCACAGAAAGCGGAAACGGAAAATATACTCTTGCCCTGAGCGACGGTATGGGCTCCGGCAGTAGCGCGTCGGCCCAGAGCAGTGCTGCTGTGGTCATGCTTGAGAACTTCCTGGAATCCGGATTTGACAAGGACATGGCCGTGAACCTGATCAACTCTGTCCTGGTGTTGAAATCAAGTGAAGATAATACATGCACCATGGATATTTCCATGATAGACATGCAAAGCGGTGAAGTCGAGTTCATAAAGATCGGTGCGGCGCCTACATATATCAAGAGAGAGTCCAGGGTTGAAATGATCAGGGCTGCGACGCTGCCGGCGGGCATACTCCCCGGTGTGGATGCAGAGCTTGCCCGCAAGGATATGAACAGCGGAGATATGATCATAATGGTCACTGACGGCATCATCGACAGCATGGCAGGCGACGAACCCGGTGACAGAGCGCTGCTGAAATTCATCCAGCAGCTTGAAAGTCTCAATCCTCAGCAGGTAGCTGAGTCGATACTGGAGGAGGCTGTAAGATGCTGTGACGGCAAGCCCTTTGATGATTTGACCATTCTGGTGGCCAAGGCGTGGAAAAGACCTGCATAGCGGAATCTGCACATGGATATTGCTGCCGGCAGTGTTCATGCCAGGCCGAAATCGTATAACTACGGGTGATTTGTTGAATAAAACCGTATTTTTATCGCAAACTATAGGCATAAGGCATAATAGGCAGCCTTATAATAACGGTTTGTGGAGGATACTATGGTGGCAGGTGATTCCAAAAGAGTAGTTGTTATTAAAGATATTTCTTCAAACCTTATTGAAGAAGCGATCCTTATATTAAAGGGTGAATCAGACGGACTGCCCGGCGGAAAAACGGAAAAGCCGTCCCAAAGCAAATCAAAGGCGAGGAACGATTGCCTTTTAAAGGAAGCTGAATTCATTATTAACGAATACATAAGGGAACACGGGCTGATAAAGAAGCAGAACAGGCGCATTCCGGCCGAGGATGATAAGCGTCCGAAGCTGTCTGTCGACATGGTTGTCAATATTCTTTTGACTGCAGCCATAATATTGCTTCTTTTCAGCATAAGCAAAATTATCTGATGATTTTCTCCTTACACTTGCACATATTTTTTCATTATGATAGAATAACAATTCGGAATCCTTGCTCTGCACAAGGATGCAGGGCCGTTCAGTCCAAAAGGAGGTGAAAGTCAATGATGAACAAATATGAATCCATATTCATCATCAATCCTGATATTGGCGAGGAGAATATAAAGGCTCTCGTAGAGAAATTCAAGAGTCTGCTCGAAACTTCTGCGCAACTGGAGAGCATCGATGAATGGGGCAAAAGGAAGCTCGCATATGAAATAGCTGACAAGACAGAAGGTTACTATGTGCTTGTCAATTTCAGCGCAGAACCCACATTCCCTCGTGAACTTGAGCGAATCTACAAGATTACGGACGGAATAATCAAATATCTTATTGTTAAAAAGTAAAACAGGGTGGTCGTATGAATAAGGTCATTTTAATGGGCAGACTCACAAAAGATCCGGAGTTGAGATATACTTCCACAAGCAATGTACCGAAATGTTCGTTTACATTAGCCGTGGACAGACGGTTTGCAAAACCCGGTGAAGAGAAGCAGACCGATTTCTTTAATATCGTTGCTTGGCGAAACACGGCTGAATTTTGCGGAAAGTATTTTACCAAGGGAATGAGAGTCGCTGTCATCGGTAGCCTTCAAAACAGAAGCTGGGATGACAATGAGGGAAGGAAGCACTTCATTACGGAAGTAATCGTTGATGAGGCATATTTTGCGGACGCGCGGAGAAATGAGGGTGGATCCCCTTACGGTGCTGCAGGCCCGTCAGGTTATATGCCGGCTTCTTCAGGTATGCCGGATGATGAAGGGTTCTTCCCGACGGATGATGACGATGATCTGCCTTTCTGATAAGTGACCTTATTTACAGGCACATCACAGGGTCGGAAGACCCTGCATCAGTAGTATGAAAGGAGGCGTTTTCAGATGCCAGGCAAAAAGGATAACAAGGGCGCTAACAGAGACGCATACGATAAGGGCGAAGGCAAGGGCGGCATGAAAGTAAGAAGAGCCAAGAGGAAAGTGTGCGCTTTCTGTGTGGACAAGGTTACCGAAATAGATTACAAGGAAGTTGCAAAACTGAGAAAATATATTTCCGAGAGAGGAAAGATACTTCCCAGAAGGATATCCGGTAATTGCGCAAAGCATCAGCGTCAGCTGACAACTGCTATCAAGCGTGCAAGAACGATAGCTTTGCTGCCTTTTACAGCTGAATAATCAATAAAAAGAGCCCCTCTGAGACCTTATGCAGATCCGGAGGGGTTTTTGTTTTTATCTGCAAAGACGAAGGGGCTATCTTTTTGTTGGAAAAATGATGTTTTTAGTGTATTATATTATACACTGACGACAGCGTTATTCTGAAAGGGAAGCATCATGACAAGGATCGGTTATCTGGGTCCCAGGGGCACATTCTCCCATGAGGCCATGATAAAATACACAGGCGAAAAAGAGTATATTTCCGTGGACTATCCGTCGATACCGGATATATTTGCGGCACTGCAGAAGAACCTGCTGGATGAGGCGATCCTGCCGATCGAGAATTCCATCGAAGGTGCTGTCAATGCGACCATGGATTTGATTTCACAGGACTCTGATCTGATGATAAGGGCAGAGGTTATCATACCTGTAAGGGAGCACCTGCTTGCCAGAAAAGGAACTGATATTTCACAGATAAGGCATGTGATATCACATCCGCAGCCGCTGGGCCAATGCAGAAGGTTTCTGGCGGAAAAGATGCCCCATGCACTGACCAGGGCGTCAAGCAGTACAGCCGCGGCGGCAGAGGAGGTGGCGGCAGGTTCGGGCGATACGGCTGCGATCGGCTCCAGAACAGCTGCTGAAGTTTACGGTCTGGAAATAATTGCAGCGGATATACAGGATAATGACAACAACCTGACCAGGTTTATCGTGCTGGGAAGGACAGACGCTCCAAGGACAGGAAATGACAAGACCTCGCTGCTGTTTTCCACCGAGG
>Ga0134092_1001615_pt1 | contig 19250 bp, 15 predicted proteins | sample 3_6taG_FD_94454 | JGI IMG/M metagenome (GOLD analysis project Ga0134092, IMG submission 94454) | Switchgrass degrading microbial communities from high solid loading bioreactors in New Hampshire, USA - 3_6_20_6_A3 metaG | ecosystem: Engineered > Bioreactor > Semi-continuous > Anaerobic >... | reverse complement strand
CTCTTCGGCAATCAAATTTGGAGCCTTTCTAAAGGTTTTGGCTAATTTAAAGCAAGGAAATGCATAATCTCCTAGGTCGTAGCTAGGCGGTATCTCAATTAACCGATATATTTCGTCAGCATCCATAGCATCTACAGCATTGTGAATTGAATTAACAACTTCCTTTTTAAAATCAATCATTTTAATACCTCCTTCTAAAATAGTATTAGCTCTCATCTCAGTAAAGAGACGAGAGCTATCCCGTGGTACCACTCTTTTTGGCATATGCCCACTCAAAAGTTATAACGCTTCAAGCGTAATATCCTACTAAAAGTTCAGATATATTCTCCGGAGCTCTCTTCAAATATAGACTTGTACTGGCTTTCACCATACCCAGCTCGCTTAGACAAGGCCTATATTCTACTCTCTCCTTCTTCGAATTTACATATTCATTATTAAACTATAATATACAATAATGTAGAAAATAATTCAAGCAGTTATTTTAATTCTATTACAGTAACTCCTGTACCGCCTTCATTGTAATTGCCAGTTCTAAAGTTCTTGATATGCTTATGTTTCTTTAAATAAGATCTTATGCCTTCTCTTAATATTCCAGTTCCCTTGCCATGGATAATATACGCTTGTTTTATTCCTGCTAAATAAACATCATCAATATACTTATCCAGTTCCAACATAGCTTCGTCCAAGGTCTTACCCCTTAAGTCTATTTCATTCTTCACATTAGATGATTTTGATTTTATAATATCCTTCATGCTTGTTTTTGTCTTTTCTTCCTCTGTTTCTTCTGCTCTCTTAAGTGTGGAAATATGAACCTTTACCTTCATTATTCCCACTTGAACTTGTACATTGCCTTCTTCATCAGGTAATTCCAAAACAGTGCCTTTTTGATGTAGAGATAGTACATATACAGTTTCTCCTACCTTCAAGTTCTTTATCTGCTCATCAGATTTAACGCTTAATATATCCTTAGCTAATGAACTTTCAACTTCATTTAATCTACCTCTTAACCTTTCCTGTGCTTGTTGAATCTCCCTTAATCTATCTTTTTCAATATTGCTTGATATCTTCTTTAACTGATTTACTATTTCATCTGCTTCCTCTTTAGCTGCCTTTAATATCTTTCTAGCTTCTTCTTTTGCTTCTGTTATTATCTTCTCTCTGTTTTCCCTTGCCCTTTCTTTTTCTCTTAAAAGCTCTGATTTAAGCTTTTCAACTTCAGCTCTAAGCTTTTCAGTTTCAAATCTGTTTTCTTCAGCTATTCTCCTATCCTGATCTATAGCCTTAAGTACATCTTCAAATTCTACATTTTCCTTTGAAACTAGGCTCTTCGCATAGTCTAATATATATTTAGGAAGTCCTAATTTTGCTGATATTTCAAAAGCATTAGATTTACCAGGAACCCCTATTAACAGCTTATAGGTAGGGCTTAAGGTCTCCACGTCAAATTCTACTGAAGCATTTTTCACTCCTTCAGTAGTCAAGGCATATATTTTCAATTGGCTATAGTGAGTAGTAGCAATGGTTCTTATATTCATTTTCAACAAATTGTCCAATATGGACATGGCTAAAGCTGCCCCTTCTACAGGGTCTGTACCCGCTCCTAGTTCATCAAATAGAACCAAACTGTTTGGTTCTAGTTCTTCTAATATGCTTACAATGTTTGTCATATGAGATGAGAAGGTACTTAAGCTCTGTTCTATGCTCTGTTCATCTCCAATATCAGCAAATATCTTATCAAATACGGCAATTTGAGAATTAGAATTAGCTGGTATAAACAAGCCAGATTGAGCCATCAAAGTCAGCAAACCAACAGTTTTTAAAGTAACTGTTTTACCTCCAGTATTTGGCCCTGTTATAACTAGAGTATTGAAATCTTCCCCTAAATATATGTCTATTGGAACAACCACTTTTGGATCCAATAAAGGATGTCTTCCTTTTTTTATATTTATATATCCATCTTCATTTAAAAGAGGCATTGTACCGTTAATCTCTAATGCATATCTTCCTTTTGCAAATATATAGTCAAGTCTCTGGAGTATTTTTTGATTGTTTCTTATGTCTTCAGCTTTTTCTTGAACCAATTCTGTTAATTCTCTTAATATACGCTCTATTTCTTCTCTTTCTTTTATATATAGCTCCCTCAATTCATTGTTTAATTCTACTATTGCCAGTGGCTCCACAAAGATTGTTGCTCCACTAGAGGACTGGTCATGTACAATGCCTTTAAAGTGCCTTCTATTCTCCTGCTTTATTGGTACTACATATCTGCCTTCTCTTATAGTAATAATTGTATCCTGTAGATACTTCTTATACTTTTCAGAATTGATTATGGAATTAAGCCTATCCTTAATTGCATCATTCTTGCTTACTATCTGTCTTCTAATGTTCTTTAAAGTAGGGCTTGCATTATCTGATATTTCCTCTTCGTTCACAATTGCATTTTCTATCTGATCCTCAATATTCTTAAAAACTCTTAAGCTATCTATAAGGTCTTGTATTATTGGATAATTAGAAATGCCCTCATCCTTCGCTTCCTTTAAATAGACCTTTAAATTTCTTGAAACTCTCAGCATATCTGATACTTTAAGGAGGCTTCCAGGTGATAAGGTACTTCCTATTTCCGCCAATTTAAGTTCTCTAGAAATATCATGTATACCGTATAAAGGAGGAGCCCCTTTTCTCACTAGCAAATCTAGGGCTTCTCTAGTTTCATTTTGTAGATATTCAATCTTTTCCAAATTCCTTTCAGGCTTAAGTTCCTTAATCATATCTTTGCCCAGTTGGGACTCGGCTTTTTCTGAAACCTTTTCAACAATCTTGTAATATTCTAGTACTTTAAGAGTTTTTTCGTTCATATATTCACCTCAAACTAAATAACTCCTCTAAAATAGTGTCCTTTAGTTATAGGATTTTTATCCCTATACCTGTTATAATATTTAATTACCTCATCTTTTGATATTAATCCTTTAGCAAAATCATTAAAAATATTTTGGATTTCTAATATATTATCCTTCTCAAAGGTAAAATCCAACCTTACTATATCCACTCCTTGTTCATAGATCTTATTTAAATCCTCAAGCATAAATAGAGGAACACTATTATATAAGGTAGTTAGATTATTTCTTCTTTCCATGTAAAAGTTTACACCTTTTCTGTCCTTTAGTCCATAACCACATTTGAATTTACAGCTTTCACAGTTTGAATTGCCTTTGCAATCTTTGACCAAGGACATAGGACAGTGCTTCATAACCATAAGTGGTATATAGCCATATCCTATTGCCTCATATTCTACTTTATCCTTTTCAGCAATTCTTTTTATCTGTTTCATGTTTAACTCATAGGATAGGGTTAGGCTATTAATTCCATCTTGTTTAAGAGCTTCAACTGTAAAGCTGTTAAATGCATTTAGTCCAAAATCTCCATGGATATTTAAATTGAAGTTATCCTTTATAAACTGCAGAGTACCTAGATTGGATACTGAAACTCCATCAATGATATCCTTTACCCTTTCTATTTTATCCTTTAAAACATCTAGGTCCTTACTATATAGTATTCTATCAGTTAAAATATACACTTCTTTATCTTTTTCTTTAGCTGATAAAATAGAATTTATTAAATCTTCATCAAAGCCAATGTAGATCCTATCCAATTTCTTCAAGTCCAATTGGTCAAATTGTTCTTTTTTCAATACACTTATGCTTATTCTATTTTCCTCTACCTTATCCTTTTTCTTTTGAAATTGAAAATATTTCTTCACTCTATTATTAAATTCTTGATAGTCAATAGGTTTCCTCTTCCACAGATTCAATCTATATTCATTTAGCTTCTCAATACTCTTTCGCCTTAGTTTGTTTATTTCACTGACGGGCATAAAGGCATTTTCCTCTAAATTTACAGATATATTATTTGTATAGTATATGGTATCATTTAATTTATTCAGCTGTATTTTGACCTTTTCCTCTGTAAGAACAACCTTTTGAGCTTTCTCTACAATATAATCAGATTCCACTTCTATCATATTGCCGTTATAGTCTATTGCTAAAGTAGCAGGTTTGCCTATAGATATGTTAATCACCATATCTATTGGATATTTTATATTATAATCTTTATAGGATTCTACTGCTTCTTCAATTAATTTGCTGCTAGATGTTCTATATACAATGGACCCTTCAATAGGACTATCAATCTTTTTAATCCTTAATAGCTCATCTTTATTAACTGAAGAATCCAATACTATCCCTTGACGCTGGCCATTAACAGTTTCTATTTCTATTCCATCGCCTTTTTCCAAATCCTTAAAGAGTTTAATATAGATATATCTCTTGTCTATTTTCTGTATACGGCCTATTGCCATTCCTCTGTTATTAGGTCTATCGTAAGAAGTAAAATCTCTTCCAAAATCATTAAATGTAAATCCCTTGGTAAAACCTCTATTAAATATCTGAAGTAAATCCTCTTTATTGCTTTCAGATATGGATTTAATGCCAAAATCTAAAGCTCGCCTATAATTTTTTACAACTGTTGCTACATATTCAGGTCTTTTCATCCTACCTTCTATCTTTAACGATGTAATACCGCTATCTATTATCGATTCAATATATTCCAATGTATTTAAATCCTTAGGACTAATAAGGTACTTGTTTTTCCATTCATCAAATAGAACTTCACCTTTTTCATAATCAATTATGCTATAAGCCATTCTACAAGGCTGTGCACATTTACCTCTGTTGCCACTTCTACCTCCTAAAATGCTGCTCATCAAACATTGTCCTGAGTAGCATACACATAGAGCACCATGTATAAACCCTTCTAATTGGATATCAGCATTATCATGTATTCTCTTTATCTCCTCTAATGGAGTTTCTCTTGCTAATACTACTCTTTTAAATCCAAAATTGCTCAAAAAAATAGCTCCTGGCAGGTTGTTTATGGTCATCTGTGTGCTTCCATGTAAATCAAAATCTGGAAAAATATCTTTAACTAAGTAAGCCAATCCAAGGTCCTGTACTATAAGCCCATCCACATTGATATCATATAGATATCTGATGAAATCCAACGTTTTTTCCATTTCCAAATCATCAATTAATATGTTTACTGTAACATATACTTTCACATTTCTAAGATGGGCATAGTCTACTGCTCTTTTTAATTCTTCATCATCAAAATTTGATGCATATTGCCTTGCACTAAATAGCTTACCTCCTAGATAAACTGCATCAGCACCATTTTCTACAGCTGCAAACAGACTCTCCATACTACCAACTGGAGCTAATAGTTCTACATTTTTATTTGCCACTAATTAATATTCCTCCTTGACAAAAAGATTTTTTTCTTCATCTATAGTTTTTAATACTTCTTCTAATTCCTTTTTTACTTCGATTAATTCCATTTGATTTTCGTATATTTTATCCTGAAGCTTTTTGATCATAGTTTGATTTTCCTTTAACTCTCTTTCCTTTATCTCAATTGCCTTTTTATAACTTTCATTTTCTTTCATCAATAGTTCATATTGTCTTTTTGCTTCAATTATTTCATCCTTTAATGTATTGCACTTAATTGTAAGCTCTTCATTTTTGTTTTTTTCCACTTCCAGTTGTTCTAAAATACTGCTGTAATTTTCTAAAGGTGCTTTAGCTTCGGCTTTTAGGCTCTCTAACTCTTTATTGGATTTAAAAAGCTCATCAGCTATGTTTAAAGCTGCTAAAGTTGCAGCCATAGAACTGCTAAGCTTATCGTTTTTGTTCGTCATCTCTTTTATCTTTCCATCTACGAAAGAAGCTAGCATTTTCACGTATTCTTCTGAGCCATCACCTATTACTGTGAAGTTACGACCATCTATAGTAACATTTGTCTTAATCTTATCTGTCATAACTTATCCACCCCTTTATTTTCCTATAGTACATAATTCTATATGAACCTTAAATAATCCTTTTTATTTTTTAAGGAGTAGAAAAATCTACTCCTTAACTTCTCAATTTTGCATCATATTTCTCCTCTAATGTTTTTACGATATTCTGCTGAATTTCATTTACTTCATCATCCACTAAAGTTCTATCCAAGGATCTGAAGATAATTGAAAATGCAACGCTCTTCTTGCCTTCAGGTACTTGCTCTCCAGTATATACGTCAAATAGCTGGATTTTCTCAATTAATCCTTTGCCTTCTTGCAAAATAGCCTTTTCCAAATCTCCAACTAAAATGTCCTCATCCACCACTACCGCTATGTCTCTATCTATAGCTGGATATTTAGGTAATGGTTTGTAAGTTTTCTTTAAATTTGCCTTCTCAACTATTATATCAAAATCCAGGTCTGCAATATATACCCTAATGTCCACATCATAATTTTCCATAACATCCATGTGAACTTCGCCTAAAATACCAAGTTGCTGATTATCTTTTATTATTTTAGCAGTTCTATTGGGATGGAAAGTTGAATTGTTCTTCTCAGGTAAATATTCAACATCTTCAATTCCTAATCTTTCAAATAATATTTCCACTGTCTCCTTCAAATCATAAAAATCCACATTTCCATACATACCTATGGTCAACATCTTCTTTTCCAATGGAAGTTCCTTTAAAGGCAACTCTTTAGGAATAAATATGTTGCCAAGCTCATAAGCGTAACATTCTTTTACACCGTAGTTATAGTTTCTTACTAATAAATCCATCATATTTGGAATTATTGTAGTCCTCATTACGCTATAATCTTCACCCAATGGATTCATGATCTCTATATATTTTCTCAAAGGGCTATCCTCTTCAACTTTGATTCTATCATAAGCTTTTGGGCTTATAAAGGAGTAAGTCATAGCTTCATTAAATCCAAAGGCTAGTAATACTGATTTCGCTTTATCAGCTACTACTCTTTCATAGGACTTTTCTCCTCTAGTTAAAACTCCTTCTAGAGGCATTGAAGGAACATTGTGGAATCCATACAATCTTCCTATTTCCTCAACTAAATCAGCTTCTATTTCTAAGTCTAGCCTGTAGGTAGGAATGGCTACGTTCAATATTTCTCCATCTTTAATGGATTTAAGCCCTAATCTTTCTAAATAGTCCATCATCTCATCTGCTGTCAATTGTAGTCCCAAAAGACTATTCACCTTTTCAGGTCTCAATCTAATAATTTTTTCTTCTCTTTTATTTGGGTAGATATCAATAATATCCTTTACAACCTTCCCTGCCCCTATTTCCTCAACTAATTGACAGAATCTTTCAGCAGCCATTTCACATAGATTTGGATCTATGCCTTTTTCAAATCTAGAGGATGCCTCTGTTCTCAAATTCAATTCCTTTGCTGTAAGTCTGATGGATCTAGCATTGAAATTAGCTGATTCTAATAATACAGTAGTAGTATCATCTGTAACTTCTGAATCAAAGCCTCCCATGACTCCAGCAATGCCTAATATATTTTCCCCATCAGTTATCAAAAGATGGGTATCGCTTAAATTTCTTGTAACTCCATCTAAGGTAGTCATCTTCTCTCCACTTTTGGCTCTTCTCACTACAATTTTCTTATTCTTTAGCTTATCATAATCAAAAGCGTGAAGAGGCTGTCCTAACTCTAACATAACATAGTTAGTTATATCCACTATGTTATTTATTGGTCTAACTCCAGCTTCCATAAGCCTGTTCTGCATCCACAAAGGAGACTCTTTTATCTGAATGTCCTTAATAACTCTTACATAGTATCTATTGCAAAGTTCTTCATCTATTTCTACAGACTCCACATAATCCTTTATATGGTCCACTTCATCAGCCACTTTAATTTCAGGTAATTTCAACTGCCTATTAAAAGTAGCAGCAGTTTCCCTTGCCATACCTATAATGCTCAAACAATCTGGTCTATTAGGAGTAATCTCAAACTCAATTACATCTCCATATAAACCTAATATTTCCTTAACATCTGTTCCCAATGGATATTCCCTATCAAATACAAATATGCCATCCTTCTGATATTTTGGAATTACACTGTCTTCATATCCAAGCTCTTTTAATGAACAAAGCATTCCATAGGATTCTACTCCCCTAAAATTCACCTTATCTATTTTTACTCCGCCTGGAAGCTCTGCACCAACTAAAGCAACAGGAACATAATATCCTTCTTTTAAATTCTTAGCTCCTGTTACTATTTGAAGTATTTCATCTCCTACGTTTACCTCTACTATAAAAAGATTATCCGCATTCTCATGTTTCTTTAGTTTCTCCACTCTTCCAACTACTACCTTTTCTATATCTCTATCCATGGAAATAATGGATTCCACATGGGATCCTGATAGAGTAAGCTCATCTGCTAAAGTTTTTGAATCAATGTCATTTATATCCGCATATTCTCTTAACCACTTTACAGGTACTAACATCTTTATCCTCCTCAAAGCTACTAGAATTGTTCCAAGAATCTGTTATCATTTTCAAATAGAAGTCTAATATCTTTAATACCGTACTTAACCATTGTTATCCTGTCTACACCCATTCCAAATGCAAATCCACTGTATTTTTCAGGATCTATACCGCAATTCTTTAGCACCTTTGGGTGTACCATTCCGCATCCTAACAACTCCATACTCCATCCTGTCCCATTACATACAGGACATCCTTTGCCTTTACAGCTAAAACAAGAAACATCTACTTCTGCACTTGGTTCAGTAAATGGGAAGTAATGAGGTCTAAACCTAGTCTTCATATCCTTACCAAATAGCTCTTTTACGAAAACGTCGATAGTATATTTTAGATGGCCTAAAGTTATGTTTTCGCCTACAACTAGACCCTCTATCTGATGAAACATTGGTGAGTGGGTATCATCAACATCATCAAATCTAAAAGTTCTACCAGCAGAAACCATTCTTAAAGGTGCCCCTTTTTCCTTCATAGCCCTTATTTGCACAGGAGAAGTATGGGTTCTTAACAATATCTCAGGAGTTATGTAGAATGTATCAGATAAATCCCTTGATGGATGGTTTTCAGGAGAATTAAGTGCATCAAAATTGTTTTCCACTGTTTCTATTTCTGGTCCATCTATTATACTGAAACCCATATTCATAAATAGGTTTTCTAGCTCTTCAATGGTTTGCAATAGAGGATGACGATGGCCTAACTTCTTTGTCCTTTTGCTTATGGTAACGTCAATCTTTTCCTTCTTAATCTTATCCAACTTTATCCTTTCTTTAAATTCCTTCTTCGCATTGGATAGTCCTTCTTCTATTTCAGCTCTAACTTCATTAGCAAGTTTACCTATAATAGGTCTTTCTTCTTTAGAAAGTTTCCCCATCTCTCGAAGAAGCAATGTAAGTTTACCTTTTTTACCTAGATATTTTATTCGGATATCTTCTATGTCATTAATATCTCTAGCCCCGTCTATACTGGATAAAACTTCTTCCTTAATGCCTAACAATTTATCCTTCATAACTTAACTCCTTTCTCATATACCAAAACTGACAAGCTAATTTACAAACTATTTTCTAAATTATAGCACCTACAAGCTTAAATTACAAGAATTTGTTCAATCTCTGTCTCAAAACCTCATACATGATAATTGAGGATGCGACGGCAGCATTTAGTGATTCAGCTTTACCTACCATGGGTATTTTTATTAGCTTATCTGCATATCTTTCCAGAGAACTAGATACTCCTTTCGATTCATTTCCAATAATGAGTAGGGAAAACTGTTTAAAATCTACATCTTGGATAAACTCTTTACCTTCTAAAGAAGTGGAGTACACTACTGCACCCTTCTCTCTCAGTTCACTGACTATTTCCTCACCATCAGCATAGTGATAAATGGGAACTCTAAGTATTGAGCCCATTGTAGCTCTAACTACCTTTGGATTGTATACATCTACACATCCTTCGGTAACTACTATACCATCTATCCCGAAAGCATCTGCTGTTCTAATAATAGTTCCAACATTCCCAGGATCCTGTACCCTATCCAAGAGGAGAATGAAAGGTTTCTTGTTTTCATCTATATCTTCCAGATTATTTATATTAAATGGAACGACAGCTAAAACTCCTTGAGGGGTTTCCACATCCGATATCTCATTAAATAGTCTATCCGGAACGTTTATTACATTGGGCAAAGTTCTCATCTTATCAAACAACTCTTTCCCATTAACTACATTGAAAAGCTGCTCAGAATAAACTATAAACTCTATGGGATAACCACTATTTATACATTCGTTTACTACTTTAACACCTTCAACAATAAACAGTTTTTTACTCCATCTATCCTTTTTCTTGTATAAACTTTTTATCATCTTTATAGTTGGATTTGAGGAACTGGTTATAGTTAACATATCCATTACCTACTTTTCCTTATATTTATCTATATAACAGTAAAAGTTCCGTAACCGGAACTTTTTACTATGCTTCTTTTGCAATTTCAACTAATTTAGCAAAGCCTTCTGGATCATTGATAGCCATTTCAGATAGCATTTTTCTGTTTATTTCAATATTTGCTTTCTTTAGTCCATTTATAAATGTGCTGTAGTTCATACCATTTGCTCTTGCTGCTGCATTAATTCTTGCAACCCACATTCTTCTAAATTGTCTCTTTCTTTGCTTACGTCCAGCATAAGCATAGGATAATGATTTCATTACAGCTTCATTTGCTACTCTATATAATTTGCTCTTGGCACCATAATATCCTTTAGCTTGTTTTAACACTTTCTTATGTCTTCTTTTAGCAGTTACGCCTCGTTTTACTCTTGCCACTTAAATTACCTCCTTTAATTATCAATTTCAATGTTTATCTTGGTAATAATGAATCTATCCTCTTTTGATCTCCCTTGCTTACTAAAGTTGCTTTTCTAAGATTTCTTACTCTTTTAGGAGATTTCTTTCCTGTCTTATGGCTTTTATAAGCCTTGTATCTTTTTATTTTACCAGTTGCTGTTCTCTTAAATCTCTTAGCTGCTCCTCTATGAGTTTTCATCTTTCCTGCCATATCATTTCCTCCTTACTTAGTCTTTTTTTGGAACTAAAAACATGACCATGTTACGGCCTTCCATTTGTGGTTGTTTTTCTATAGTTCCATACTCAGAAGTTAACTGAGCAAATTTCATCAATACTTCTTTCCCCGCTTCAGTATGACCTAATTCTCTACCTCTAAATCTAACGCTTACTTTAACTCTATTTCCATCTTTCAAGAAATCCATTGTTTTTTTAGCCTTTACATTTAAGTCGTGATCTTCAATGGTTGGGGTCATCCTGATTTCTTTGACGTTTATGACTTTTTGATTTTTCTTAGCTTCTTTTTCCTTCTTAGCTAACTCATATTTATACTTCCCATAGTCCATTATCCTACACACTGGGGGCTTAGCGTTAGGGGATACTTTAACTAAATCCAACCTCTTTTCATTTGCGATGCTCAATGCTTTCTTAATTGGAACAATCCCTATCTGGCTGCCATCTACATCAATTAACCTAACTTCCTTATCTCTAATCTCCTCATTGATTTGATGTTCCTTAATATTACTGCACCTCCTAATTATTTTAAAGCTTTTCTAAAATTCTACACCGGAAAATTCTACATGAATCAATATGCTATTTTATATGTGAGAACTTTCCTATTCCTAAACAGAAAAGCGGGTATAGAATACCCGCTTTATTGCACGATAAATCCAAATAGTACAAAACACATGATTGCACTACTTAACGACCAACATAAAACCTTATGAGCCTGAGCTATAAGGTGAGAAGCGGATACTTCTACTTAATCAAACCCACATATTTAATTTGCAAGATTTATTATATGCTATTATATATAGTTTGTCAAACATTTTTTATGCTATTTTGCTAATTCAAACATGGCATGAGCATAAATTTTTGTTATAAGCATCAGATGATCTATGGAAATATATTCATCTTTTTGATGAGCAAGCTCCTCTTGTCCGGGAATTAGTGGACCAAAAGCTACAGCATTTTTCACTGCTCTTGCATAAGTTCCTCCACCTATTACTATTGGCTGGCTTTCAGCATCCTTTGTATGTTCTTTGTAGACTTTCATAAGCTTTTGAACCAATGGATGATCCTTTGGTACGTATAAAGGCTTATTATCCCCTTTCCCTTCAACAAGCTCAATACCAGTATCCTTTAAGTTTTCTCTGATTCCCTTATATACTTCTTCAGCAGAACTTTTAATTGGATATCTTACATTTATGGTTAATCTAATTTCCCCTTCATGTCCTTTAATTACTCCAGGATTAAAGTTAAGCTTTCCAGATACATCGTCCTCAAATCCACAGCCAATGCTTTCTCCATGGTGTTTAAAGGCAATCCTTTCATTGTATATTTTCACAAATTCTCCTATAGGGCTGTTTAAATCTAATACTTTACCTAAAAAAGCCATAAGGTATGTAATTGCATTTTCTCCCTTCTCTGGTGTACTGCCATGGGCTGAAACTCCCTTAGCTGCAATTTTTACCTTCCCATTTTCTCGTATCAAAGATAGTGGATAATTTGTATTATTTACAAAATCATTTAATTTCTCCTCTATTTCCGATACATTATCTGCTTTAATAATGGCTTCACAATAATCTGGTACCATATTAGCAGCATTTCCACCTTTTATGCTTTCAACTGTTATATCTCCACATACGTTAGAGCTTAACTTCTTTACTAAATCAAACACTATAATTCCTTTTTCACCATGAATTACTGGAAAGTCTGCGTCAGGTGTAAAAGCTAAATCTGGTACTTTTTCATGGTCAAAATAATATTTTACACATCCCCATCCACTTTCCTCATTTGTACCAAATATTATTCTAATTTTTTTATTCAATTTGACATTGGCATCCTTTAAGGCTTTTAGAGCATAAAGGCAAGCTATTGCTGGACCTTTATCATCAATTGTACCTCTTCCAAAAATTTTACCATCATGAATTTCTCCACCATAAGGAGGATAAGTCCATCCATCCCCTTCTGGAACCACATCCAAATGAACCAATACTCCTACTATTTCATTTCCTTCTCCGTATTCTGCATGACCAGCATAATTATCCAAATTTTTTGTCTTAAACCCTAGCTTGTCTGCTAAATTTAAAGCAAAATCAAGAGCTTTGCAAGGACCTTCTCCAAAAGGCATATTGTCTTTTTTCTCGCCTTCTACACTCCTTATTTTTATAATGTCCTGGGTGGACTTGATTATATCATTCTTGTAACCGTCTATTAATTTTAGAAAATCCATTCAATCACCCCTTTTTGTTAGTCAATTATATTATAACGTTACATATTATTTCCTACAACTTTTCATTGGATTCTTTTTATATAAAAGGAACAAATGGTTAAACTATATCTATAATCATAGAAAAGGTGGGAATAAATTGAAAAAGAAAAAATTGCTATTCTTGATTTCAGCAACATGCATAGTTATATCCCTAATACTTATCCTAGATTTGATTAACCCCATAAGCCACTTTAGAAAAATATCCTTAAGTAACAGAATAACCTTCTGGGTAATATCCTCAATACTATTCCTATACTATAAAAATTCCAATTTTAAACTTCAATTGGTGCCATCAGTTCTATCAAATGACAAACCAAATAATAAAGAAAATGATAAACCAAATATATCCTTTAAAGATGTAGCAGGACTTGAAGAAATAAAAGAGGAACTACAGGAAACTATTGATTTTATCAACAATGCAGCAAAATACAAGAAAATGGGAGCTCATATTCCTAAAGGAATACTCTTTTATGGGCCTCCGGGTACTGGAAAAACATTGCTTGCAAAAGCAGTAGCTGGAGAAACAAATTCAACATTTTTATATGCAAGTGGGTCTGAATTTGTTGAAAAATATGTAGGTGTTGGAGCTAAAAGAGTTAGAACTCTATTTGAAAAAGCAAAAAAAGAAGCTCCAAGTATTATATTCATAGATGAAATAGACGCAATCGGATCCAAAAGAAACTTAGAATCCAACAATGAAAAGGATCAAACCCTAAATCAGCTACTAGTAGAAATGGATGGATTCAACACATATGACACAGTTATAGTAATAGGTGCTACAAATAGATTAGACTTATTGGATGAAGCACTACTTAGACCAGGAAGATTTGACAGACACATATATGTAGGAAATCCAAATATGAAGGCAAGGGAACAAATACTTGAAGTCCATACAAAAAATAAGCCTTTAGATAAAGATGTGGATATTAAAGAGTTAGCAAGAAAAACCCATGGTCTTTCAGGAGCTGAACTTGCAAATATCGCCAATGAAGCTGCAATTATTGCAGTAAGAAATAACGAAACTAAAATAACTCGTTCCCACTTCAATATGGCTATAGAAAGAGTTATAGCAGGTCTTGAAGTAAAAAATCCAACAGTTCTACTAAAGGAAAAAAAGACTGTATCAGTTCATGAAGCAGGTCATGCAATAGTAGCAAAAATACTAAACACAGATCGAGTACAGAAAATATCCATAGTACCTAGAGGCCATGCTTTAGGATATGTCATTAAGTTCCCAGAAGAAGACAGATACTTATTTTCAGAACAAGAACTGCTAAATAAGATTACCATACTATTAGCAGGGAGAGCAGCAGAAAACTTAATATTCGGTGAAGTGACAACTGGCGCAAAAGATGACTTAGATAAGGCTACAAAGATTGCAAGAGAAATGGTATGTGAATACGGTATGAGTGATTTAGGCCTTATGGTAGTCAATGAAAGCTTCCTGAAATTTAATTACGAAAAATTGAGAACTGAAATAAATAAGATTTTGGATAAAGGCTATAAACATGCTAAGAAAATTTTGGAAGAAAACAAGGATCTTCTTCATAAGATTTCAGAAATACTGATGGAGAAGGAATCAATAGAACAAGAAGAAATAGACCAAATATTTAAGGAATATGAAAAGTCCACAGATTGTGCCAGCTAGCATCTCTCCACAACACGATTTCTTTTATGAAATCGTGTTTTTTATTATATCATTATAGTTTATATAAATTTATGATAAAATTACATTAGCATTATACGTTATACAGTTAAGGAGGCATAAATTTGAGTGATTTAAATCTAAAGGATAACCCAAGATATATAAAGATTGCAATAGATATAGCAAATAGAATATATAGAGGAGAGTTCCCTGAAGGATATAAATTAAAGGGACGCTCGACTTTAGCTAGTGAATATAATGTATCACCTGAAACCATCAGAAGATCTGTAGCTTTGCTAGAGGATATGAATGTAGTTAAAGCTCATGAAAAAAGTGGAATATTTGTGATTTCCAGGTCAAACGCAAAGCAGTTCATAGATAAGTTTGCTATAACCAATAATCTGAATGGTCTTTTTAACTATATTAAGAATCTAATGGCAGAGAAAAACAGACTAGAACACGATATAAATAAAAGTATTGAAGTTCTAATAGAGGATGCTATACATTTTAGAGATATGGATGTTTTAGACCATCATAGAGAAGCCATATGTCCAAGCAGCCATTTAATCGGGAAATCTATCCACGAAATTAAATTCTGGCAAAATACCAGAGCCACTATAGTTGCAGTTATAAGGGATAATAAAACAATACTGTCTCCTGGACCTGATTTCAGATTTAAAGAAGGAGATATAATTTGCTTCGTTTCAGAAGAAGACAATGTCCGCAATGTAAAAAATTATATAAATGAAAAAGTGTAAAAGAGCCCTTATTCAGAAAAGGGTTCTTTTTCTTTACAATAAAAATATATTGTGGTATAATTAAGACCACATTCTGACAACCTTGTACATTTTATAAGTTGTTACCTTTCTTCCCAAATCTTTTCTCTTATGAAAGGAGGTTTTTCTTTTGATTGAGTTCAAAGAAGTATCCAAGGTATATGAAGACAATTTCGAAGCATTGAAAAACATCAACTTAAAGATAGAAGACGGAGAGCTTCTAGTACTTATTGGGCCATCCGGGTGCGGTAAAACTACTACTATGAAAATGATCAATAAACTCATTGATCCTACAAAAGGAGAAATATTCATAAATGGAAAGCCTATAAAAAATGAAAATCCAGTAGAACTTCGCAGAAACATAGGATATGTTATCCAACAAATTGGACTTTTACCTCACATGACTATAAAAGATAATGTGGCATTAGTTCCAAAGCTTAGAAAACAAGACCCTAAAAAATATCTAAAAAGAGTTGATGAACTTTTGGAGATGGTAGGATTAGACCCTAAAATCTATAGAGATAGATATCCAAATGAACTATCTGGAGGTCAACAGCAGAGAATAGGTGTTATAAGGGCATTAGCTGCAGACCCTCCAATTATACTTATGGACGAGCCCTTTAGCGCCTTAGACCCAATTAGCAGAGAACAATTACAAGAAGAACTGTTAAAATTGCATAGTGAATTAAATAAGACTATAGTATTTGTAACCCATGATATGGATGAAGCATTGAAAATTGCCGACCGAATTTGTATTATGCGTAAAGGTGAAATTGTTCAATTAGATACACCTGAAGAAATCTTAAGACATCCAGCAGATGATTTCGTTAAAGACTTTATTGGGGAAAAAAGACTAATGGCTTACAATGGAATTCATTTCCCCCCAGTAAAGGAATACATTTCAAAAGCAATCACTATAAGAGAAGATAAAGGGCTAGCTGAGTCCATAAATCAGCTAACCCAACATAGGGTGGATAGTTTAATAGTAGTAGATAAACACAATAGATATAAAGGTGTAGCTAGCTACTGGGATATATATAGAAACTATAACAATGAGACCATGAAGGTCAAAGATATTATAAAGACTGATTACGCTTATATTGAAGAAAATGAATCAGTAGAAAAAGCACTACTATCTATAAAGGAATCAGGTAAAGGCTATGTAGTGGTTCTTGATAATGAAAAGAAAGTAAAAGGTGTAATCACAAACGGCAGCTTAGTTAGACTTCTAGCAGATAAGATAACAAACAATTCACAATAGAAAGGAGGAATTGTATGAATGGAGAAAATATAGTGTATTTATTTATAAATACTACTATTGAACGTTGGCCTATGGTATTAGATAGTATATTATCTCATATAAGAATTAGCATAATCTCCCTTATTATAGCTATATTAATTGGTGTTCCAATGGGCATATTCATAACCCGTTATAGAATACTGGCTAACATAGTAATCAAAATTGCATCAGTCTTCCAAACAATACCAAGTGTTGCTCTATTAGGTTTCATGATACCATTCTTTGGAATTGGAAGTAAACCAGCCATTATCGCACTTACCATTTATGCTCTACTACCAATACTTCAAAATACCTATACAGGGATTATAAATTGTGATGAAGCAGCTAAAGAAGCTGGTAAAGGAATGGGAATGACATCCTTTCAAATATTATATATGATTGAGATTCCCCTTTCCTTATCCATCATTATGGCCGGAATAAGAACTGCTACCGTTATGACCATTGGGGTTGCAACTTTAGCCTCCCTAATTGGTGCAGGCGGACTGGGTGATTTGATATTTAGAGGAATAGCATCTGTTAATAATGGACTTATACTTGCAGGTGCTATCCCTTCAGCTATATTAGCTATATTGTTTGATTCTCTATTTAGATTTTTGGAAAAAAGGATTACTCCAAAAGGATTAAGAAATTAGAAAGGAGAGTGTATATGCATATGCCAAAAAAATTTAATAAGGTTTTCCTCATCTTGATGGTGTTAGCTTTTGCTTTCGCCTTAACTGCTTGCGGAGGCAATAATGATACCTCAAATACTTCTAGTGAAGGAACCATAACTGTTGGAGGTAAGGAATTTACAGAGCAAGACATTCTGGTTCATCTGGTTTCTGAACTAATTGAAGCAAAAACAGATTTAACCGTTAACAGAAAACCATTCCTTGGCGGTACAAATATAGTGTTTACAGCTCTTAAATCTGGAGATTTAGACATTTCAGTAGATTATACTGGAACTGGACTTGTTAGCATATTAGGTAAAGAAGTAGTAAATGATCCTGATGAAGCCTATAGAATTGTAAAAGAAAGATATAATGAAGAATATAACATAACTTGGCTAGAGCCTCTAGGATTCAACAATACCTATGCAATCGTCATGAAAGAGGAAGTGGCTAATGAATTGGGCATAGAAAAGATTTCAGATCTAAAAGAACATGCTTCAGATTTTTCCTTTGCAGCTACGCAGGAATTCATGGAAAGAGATGATGGATATAGTGGTATGAAAGAAATCTATGGATTTGAGTTTAAAAATGCAAAGGGAATGGACCCAGGATTATTATATACTGCAATAGACGAAGGTCAAGTAGATGTAAGTGTAGCCTTTGCTACAGATGGAAGAATTCCAGCTTTCAACTTAAAGATATTAGAAGATGACAAAAATTATTTTCCTCCATATGATGCAGCAGTTCTCATAAGAAACGATACTCTTGAAAAATATCCTGAGCTGGAAGAAGTATTGAACAGTCTTGCTGGCCTATTAACAGATGAAGAAATGGCAAAATTAAATGCTCAAGTGGATATAGAAGGTAAGGACTCAAAACAAGTAGCAAAAGACTGGCTTATAGAAAAAGGATTATTAAATTAGGGCGACTAAAGTCGCCCAATTTTTAATCCTATTAACGAGATTTTTTCTCTACTTCTTCTAATACCATGTTTGTAAAATCTTCTACAGTATATTGTCCAATGTCTCCCTCATCTCTTTTGTTTACAGAAACCAACCTGCTTTCCACTTCTTTTTCTCCTACTACAAGCATATATGGTATTCTCTGAAGCCTTGCTTCCCTAATCTTATATCCTATCTTTTCAGCTCTGTCGTCTATTTCAACCCTTAATCCCTTTTGTTCCATTTCTTTCTTTATTTCATATGCATAATCATTAAATTTATCAGAAATAGGAAGTACAATTGCTTGAACTGGAGCAATCCAAACAGGGAATTTTCCAGCAAAGTGTTCTATTAGTATTCCTAGGAATCTTTCAATACTTCCTAATATAGTTCTGTGAATCATAACAGGACGTTTTTTCTCATTATTCTTATCAATGTATACTAAGTCAAATCTTTCAGGCATTTGGAAATCCAATTGTATTGTTCCACATTGCCAAGTCCTGCCTATAGCATCTTGTAGATGGAAATCTATCTTTGGTCCGTAGAAAGCTCCATCCCCTTCATTTACTTTATAATCAATTCCTTTTTCAACCAGTGCTTCCCTTAAACCGTTTGTTGCTATCTCCCACTGTTCATCAGTTCCCATTGAATTTTCTGGTCTTGTAGATAGTTCAACGTGATATTTAAAGCCAAATATATCATATACATAATCTGCT
>Ga0134092_1001609_pt1 | contig 19277 bp, 19 predicted proteins | sample 3_6taG_FD_94454 | JGI IMG/M metagenome (GOLD analysis project Ga0134092, IMG submission 94454) | Switchgrass degrading microbial communities from high solid loading bioreactors in New Hampshire, USA - 3_6_20_6_A3 metaG | ecosystem: Engineered > Bioreactor > Semi-continuous > Anaerobic >... | reverse complement strand
GAAAGCTTGGCCTTCCTCATCCCTTCAAGACCAAGGTCCTGTTCCCTGTTTATATATGTGGTGCCGCTCCACTCGTTCTGCGCGAACTGCTGGTTAATAATGGCGTAAAGCCCGTTTATAGAGCTTTTGGCCTTTTCTATGTGTATCACAGCAGTATCTTCATTAAGCATTTCGCCCACCGTAAACGCCTCAAACTCACCGTCGACTTTGATAAGTGCGCCTTTACAGCCCAGTGTCCTGAAATGCCTCAAAAGTTCGAGGTTGGCATTCCGTTCACAGTAGTCGCCCTCCATGCAGCTGCAGTCCCTTTCCCTGCACCATTCCTCCATGATCCTGACGCATTCGTCCAGCAGCCCGCACTCCAGGGACACATATTCAAAAGTGTGTTCTTTCCGGAACCTGTTGATATGGTTACGTTTGCCGTCGTATTTCTTTCCCTTGAGTTCGACCAGGTCCTTCGTCAGGTAGACATAATCGCTGTTGTCCCTGTCAAACACGATCGAATCCTCATTCGCGACCTTGTCCCTGAAATATGCCAGTTCATCCTTCGTGATCCTGCTGAAACAAAGCTCCCAGCCTCTTTCGGCAAAGTAGCTCCTGATCGCCTTGTATGCTTCTTCGAAATTCCTCCCGTTCACATCTCCCAGGGGCATCATCGCAAACGGCCGGCCTTTGGCCGGAGCTGCTATGACACACAGCAGGTCTGATATCACAGCATACCTGAACCTGTAATAATATCTCCACGCAAAGAAGTTCGTAAATGTCAGTTCGGATATCCGGGGTTTGTGTTTCTTTATATAATGGTCGAACAGGTACTTGCTGTTAAGTGTTATTTCTGAGAACTCCATATTTGCATGCACTCCAGTCACATATCCGGTCATTCGACAAAATCTGTCGTTCAGAGTCAATATACCAACAGAAGCGGCTCATGAAACGTTCCGTATGATGGAAACCACAAATTCAGCGGCTTTAACCATGTCGTTTATCGATATGCATTCCTCGGTGCTGTGCACTTTCTGCATACCTGTACTCACATCCACTGATTCTATGCCCTTACCGTTGAAAATGTTCGTATCGCTCCCACCGCCAGTCTCCTCCGTGATGAGCGTAACGCCGGCATCCTTCGCAGCCTTTCTCAAAATATCCATGATCGGGGCGTTATCCTGTATGCTGAATGAGGGATAAAGCCTCTCGGCCCTGAAATCGACTTTCCCGCCGAATTCAGCGGCTGCCTGCTCAAACCGCTCCCTCATATGCTGTGTCTGCTCCTCTAGTTTCCTGTCGTCGCGGCTCCTGGCCTCTCCCATGATCTCGACCCTGTCGCAGACAATGTTGGTCTCACGGCCGCCATTTATAACACCGATATTTGCAGTGGTCTCATGGTCGATCCTGCCGAGTTTCATGCCTGAAATGGCTGAAGCTGCGATCCTTATGGCATCGACGCCCTTTTCGGGTGAAAGACCTGCGTGCGCAGCTTTACCTTCCACCGTAACGAATATTTTGTCCTGTGACGGAGCTTTTACAGCTACAGTTCCTATTGGGCCGTTGCTGTCCATCACGAACCCGTACTTCGCATAGATCCTGCTGTAATCCAGGTTTTTCGCTCCATACAGGCCGCCCTCCTCGGCAACCGTGAAAACCACCTGGATATCGCCATGTTCGATTCCTTTCTCCTTTATGACCCTGAGAGCTTCCAGTATGCATACGATACCGGATACATCGTCGCCTCCGAGGACCGTGGTTCCGTCAGTCTTTATCATGTCGCCATCGACAACTGCCTTTTTGCCGATGCCGGGTTCGACGGTATCCATGTGTGCGGCGAACATAACTGCCGGGACATTTTTCGTCCCTTTCACGGTGCAGATGATGTTCCCCGCTTCGCCGCCGATCCTTTTGCCGGCGTCATCCTCATAAGGTTCGTATCCCATGGCCTCCAGCCTGTCCTTCAGCGCATCGGCCATCTTCCGTTCCTTCTTTGTAAGACTGTCTATGGCCGTAAGTTCCAGAAACTCCTTTACCAACCTGTCCCTGTTTATCAACCGGATCACTCCATTCCATTTTTCCTTTATATGCTTTCCTGCAATTGCTTCCTTTATATGTATCGTGACCGCGAACAGCCGCCGGGGCTTTCGGTTGAAAACCAGCCGGCCGTATCGCTGATCTGTCAGACTCCAGTCTCTTATTGCTGCTTTCAGTATGCTTTTGATTTGCTCATAATCTGCCAACATTCTGCTTCTCAGACTGTCTTTACCCGATATTGCTGCTTTTAACCTTCTTTCCCGGCGCCGTCCTGTTCGGCCAGGCTGCCGGACTCCATTCTGCCCTTCATCTGAAAACCCTTGAAACCGTGCTGTCTCAGGACCTCGTACAACACTATCGCAACGGAGTTTGACAGATTAAGAGACCGAATCCCCGGTCTCATCGGAATCCTGATGCAATATTCCCTGTTTGCTTCAAGCAGGCTCTCAGGCAGGCCCGCCGTCTCTTTCCCGAACACCAGGAAACAGTTTTCCGGGTACTCGACCTCTGTATACGCCCTGGGCGCTTTGGTAGAAGTATAGTAAAAGACATGGTCCGGGTATTTCAGCCTCAGTTCCTCAAAGCTGTCGCTCACGCTGACCAGGACCTTGTCCCAGTAGTCAAGGCCGGCCCTTTTGAGGTGACGGTCATCTATCGAAAACCCCAGCGGCTTCACCAGGTGGAGCCCGGCTCCGGTGGCCGCGCACGTCCTGGCGATATTCCCGGTATTCTGAGGTATTTCAGGTTCAACAAGCACTATATGTACAGGCAACTCTTACATCCCTGCTTTCTAAAAAACAGTCATTCATATAAGGTGCGAAGCCACACTGAAAGCCGATCCCCGGAAAGCGCCGCATCCGAAACGGACACGCTTTCTGTGGCACGGACCGGCTATTATTTAATGATACCACAAATATAGCATATTTAAATCATAGCATACGGTCAATACTCAGGTCGGTACGGCAGCGCAGGAAGACCTTGTCATGATTTGTAATATACTGCTTGTAATTCTTGACATGGTTTTTTCGTGCTGATATAATTCAACCAACAAACAAAGGACAGAAGTGTCTCGTCTGGACCTGGTGCGGCAAGGCGCACCGATTCAAAAAGAGAACAATGCCCGTCATCAAAACACAGTTCACAGAAATGTATCTGTGTTTTTATATGATATTTTCTGATTTAATATCGAAAAGTGTGAGGAGGTCAATTATGAGCAACACATCCTACAATCCCTACCTGACGGCGCAGGCCCAGTTCGACAAGGTCGCCGGACTGCTCGGATTGGACGAAGCCACAAGGGAACTCCTCCGTCAGCCTATGCGCGAATATCATTTCACCATCCCTGTACGCATGGATGACGGCACTGTAAAGATATTCAAGGGGTTCCGCATTCAGCACAATGATGCCAGAGGACCGGCCAAAGGCGGCATCAGATTCCATCCCAATGAGACCGTTGATACCATCCGCGCCCTCTCCATGTGGATGACATGGAAATGTGCGGTTGTCGATATCCCGCTTGGCGGTGGCAAAGGCGGAATAATCTGCGATCCCAGGACCATGTCGGAACGCGAACAGGAACAGCTTTGCCGCGGCTATGTACGCCAGCTGGCGCGCAACATGGGTCCCAACCTTGACGTACCGGCTCCCGACGTCATGACAAACGCCAAGCACATGCTCTGGATGCTGGACGAGTATGAAACCATCAGCGGCGGAAGATTCCCCGGAACCATTACGGGCAAGCCCGTCGGCATGGGAGGATCCCTCGGAAGGACTGAAGCAACAGGATTCGGTGTCATATACGTCCTCCGCGAGGCCCTCAAAAAGCTGAACATAAAGCCTGAAAACACAACGGCAAGCATCCAGGGATTCGGCAACGTCGCCCAGTACGCAGCAAAGCTGTACACCCAGCTTGGCGGCAGGATCATAGCCATCTCCTGCTGGGACAACACTGACAAAAAGGCGTATACATACCGTAAGGCGGACGGAATCAACTGCGAGGAACTGGTTTCCATCACTGATTCCTTCGGATCAATAAACAAGGATAAAGCAAGGGAACTGGGCTATGAGATCCTGGACGGCGAAGCATGGATCGAACAGGATGTGGACATCCTCATCCCGGCGGCGCTCGAAAACCAGATCACTGCCGGGAATGTGAACAAAATAAGCAAACAGGTAAAGATAATCGCCGAGGCTGCCAACGGGCCGACGACGACCGATGCCGACAAGGTCATAAACGAACGCGGCATATTCCTGATACCCGACTTCCTTGCAAACGCCGGAGGAGTCACCTGCAGCTATTTCGAACAGGTCCAGTGCAACATGAACTACTTCTGGGACAAGGATGAAGTCCTGTCGAAGCTCGACAGGGTAATGACTGCTGCTTTCCACGCAGTATATGACATGTCCGTCAGCAGGAATCTCAACATGCGCGACGCAGCCTATGTCATCGCGATAGAGCGCGTGGCCAAAGCCGTAAAGAGCCGCGGCTGGGCATAATTTGCGAATTTTTCCTTTTGCCGTGGGAAACATAAATGATCACTCCTCAGCAAAAAATAAGCACGTTCTGACATAATCAGTTTCAGGGAGTGATGTTCAATGATCGGCAAAAGGACAGCCATCGGCATAATTATTGCCGGAGCCATGGCTCTGGCCGGGACCGTATCCCTTGCCGAAAAGGATCCGGCGCCGCAGGCTCCCGCTCCGGTAACGAAAGATGCACCGACATCCCCGGTGACCAGGGAGCAGATAAGGGAACGCATCAACAGTGCTCTTGACAAGCTCGTCAGCGACAAGGTCATCACGCAGGAGCAAAAAGATGCGGTCCTGAAGGCAATGGACAAAAAACGGCAGTGCATCGGGAAAGAGAGAGACGGGAAACCCGGCAAAAAGCACGTCAGTTGTGAGTATAAAAGCGTGCTGAAAGGCCTGACGGAAGAAGGCGTAATTACCGAAGAGCAGGCCGAAGCCATACGGAAGGCACTGAAATCCGTATTCGAAAGTTTAAAGAAACCGGATCAAAACCGGTAAAAAAACTCCGGACCCGCAGATAAGGGTCCGGAGTTTTTTGCAATTATAACGTCACATCCATATCCTGTAGTTGCCGCTGAGGGCAAGCATGGCAAAGAAATACAGGCAGTTATCGTAATAGCGCCTGACCCCCGTGCGGACAGGAGTATTCCACAGGTATTCAACGCATTTGCGCCTGTTCTCGGTGTCATTTGCGGCCAACGCAGCCATCGCATTGGTCGCTACCAGCCCGACAGGATGCAATGCCTTCTCCTCGAGCGGCGTACCATCGATGGCATACATGCGGAAATCAGCATCCGCGCCCATCGGTGCGAAAAACGCCTGTATCCTGTCAGCCTCGGTCCTCTGCCATTCATCCTTGCCGAACCATTCATAATCCAGCCCGATATTTGCCGCGACGCGGTATGAATCGCTGTAAAAGTGGTGATGGCCGTATCCCCACGGCGCCCTGTGGGGCCTGCCGTCAAATTCTGAATACTCCGGTGCAAGTCCGGTCACAGGATGGCATGCTTTCCTGAGGAAGCGCCTGCTGGCGTCGGCCGCTTCCTTCCAGAAATCGCTGTCCTCCGGATTCCCCATTATCGAGAACAGTTCATAGAAATGCGGAAGGTGATACGACGGGTCCGTATACGGACTTTCAGGAATAAACTTGATAAGCTTGAGGTTCGGTTCCCACATCGGATCCCCGACACCGTCCTCGCCCTTGTGCACGACTTCCCTCAGGATGTCCCTGGCCTGCCTGCTGTAGTCGAACGGCTCCGGCCCGTCTCCCCAGCGTTTCGATGCAAATAGCAGAGCCATGGCGAAGTACTCTTCGCCATCCGGCGCAGGTCCCTGCGCCCGCCTGGTCCCGTCCGGGTTCAGTGACCATGCAAAATAACCTTTATATTTTCCGGAACGGTGTAACATATACGTGTATGTCCACTTCCAGATCCGGTCGAACTCTTCCTTTTTGTCCATCTGCACGCACATCATCATTCCGTAGGACATTCCTTCCGTGCGCACATCATTGTTGCCAGTATCCAGTATGTACCCCATGTCATCGCCGACGGGCCAGTATATCCTGGTGTTCTCATCCCCGTAGAACAGCTTGTTCCACGTGTCCTCCACCCTTCTTTGGATCTCTTCCTCGTCGTACCCGTATTCTTTGAATACGTTCCTGTACTTCCCCGTGAAAAATGCGCCTTTCATATGCTTCATCCTCCCGTTAATAAAAATGGCCCATACTGAAGCCTCAGCTTCACCATGAGCACAATTGGAACGCCGCACGCTAAATTTCTTCGGTGGATATGTCAAGCTCAACCGTATCGTCGCCGACCAGCAGCGGGATGCATATGGTCGTCATCTTTCCCTTGGTGATCTGTATGTTCTCCCCCATCACCAGCGTCGGCGGAGTGATGTCGATCTGTATGCCCCTGTTGTCCAGCAACATCGCCGCATTTCCCATGATCATGTTGGCAAGCTCTGCAATGGCACTTTTAGACATATCATCAAGTTCCGTCACAGGCATGCCCATCATCATGTTGGAAGCCAGTCTCATCGCGAAATCCTTCCGCATTGAAAAATTCGCCTGACCGCGGAACTTGCCCGTCAGGCCTACCATTATCACGATGTCTTCGCTTCTGTAGGGGGAGGTTTTGAGATAAACCTTTCCTAGTTTTGCTTCCATCGATGCTATCTGTCTGAATACTGTCTGACTTGCTTCGATAAACGGGTTGATATACTCAATTTTCATCTATTGACCTCACATTTATGCAAATTTCCTTCGGATGTAGTATAATTCTATATCCGATTCCGAAATCCTTCATTTCCGGACTTTTTTTGACCTTTGCTGGCATTATTTTTCATGCGCCGCAGCATTTACGGATCCCTATTGTTATAATATATCACAAATCTGAACAGCGCAAACATGCCTGCAGGCAAAATTTTCACGTTTTTGCCCTGGGCTTTACCGCCAGTGCCGCCAGGTATGAGAAGAAAACGGCTGCAGCCACGCCTGCGGCAGTAGCCCTGATACCGCCTGTGAACGCACCCAGCAGGCCGTACTTGTCCACGTCCTTGAACGCACCCTTGGCAAGGTTGTATCCGAAGCCTGTCAGCGGGATCGTGGCACCGGCGCCGCCGACCTCCACTATGCTCTCATATACGCCCAGTCCGGTCAGCACGACTCCAAGCGTTACAAACAGGACCAGTATCCTTGCAGGCGTCAGCTTGGTTTTGTCGATGAGCACCTGTCCCACCGCACAGATAAGTCCGCCTACGACAAAGGCATTTATATACTGGATGATCGTTTCCCGCATCACTCATTTCCTCCTTTGGTATTCTCGACTGCGACTGCATGTGCTATGCACGGGATAGTCTCCCCCTGCTGGACGCTTGTCGGGCTGAGCAGTGCTCCGGTGGGCACGAAAAGTATCCTGTTCAGCTTGCCTTTTTTGAGCCTGTCATACAAAAACCCTGCGAAAACGGTTGCAGCGCATCCGCAGCCGCTTCCGCCCGCATGCGGGTCCTGCTTCATATCGTAGATCATAATGCCGCAGTCGTTCAGAATGCTGCCGACGCGTATGCCGTTTGAAGAAAGCAGATCGTCAAGTATGCGCTTTCCGACCACGCCCAGGTCACCGGTCACGATCATGTCATAATAGTCATGGGGCAGCCCGGTGTCCTCAAAATGGGCATAGATCGTATCAGCAGCAGCCGGGGCCATTGCGGCGCCCATGTTGTTCTGGTCTTTTATTCCCATATCGACGATTTTTCCGGTCGTGATCCTGGTAATATACGGCCCGTCCCCTTCCGCCGACAGTATCACGCCGCCCGAACCGGTCACAGTCCAATGGGCCGTAGGCGGCCTCTGGGATCCCAGTTCCAGCGGGAATCTGAACTGCTTTTCAGCCGAGCAGAAATGGCTCGAAGTAAGGCATGCCACATTGGAAGCAAAGCCTCCGTCAATCAGCATCGCTCCCAGCTGCATAGCCTCTCCTATGGTCGAACATGCGCCGTATATCCCGTAAAAAGGCACATTGGATTCACGTATGCCAAAGCTTGCGGCAATACACTGGTTCAAAAGGTCGCCGGCGATGACGAAGTCCAGCGCATCCATCGGCATGGACGCTTTTGTGACGACCTTTGCAAGCACTTCCCTCATGAACTTGCTTTCTGCCTTCTCCCAGCTTTTTTCACCCCAGAATTCATCATCCACCGACTGGTCGAAATAACCGGCGAGAGGTCCCCTGCCTTCTTTGGGTCCGACAATGGATGCCGTAGCGATTATCGCCGGAGAGTTCTTCATCTGGAACGTCTGTCTGCCTGTTTTTTTCTCAAACATGCCGTTTCTCCTTTGCAAAGTCAGGATCTCAGCAGATAATGTATGATACCTGCGACGATTGACGCGGATATGCCATATACCAGGACAGGTCCTGCTATCAGGAACATCCTGGCTCCTATCCCGAGAACGTATCCTTCGCTTTTGTATTCGATCGCGGGTGATGCAATGGAATTGGCAAATCCCGTGATCGGCACTATGGAGCCTGCGCCTGCAAATCTGCCCAGGTCATCGTACAGGTTCAGCGCTGTCAGTGTAACACCCAGGAGTATCATGACCATCGCTGTGACCGAAGATGCGGTCTCCTTGTCCAGCCCCATGTTTTTGAAGGAATTCAGGAAAAACTGGCCAATCACACAGATGATGCCTCCGACCATAAATGCCCTCAAAGCATTCCTCAACGTCTTTGAGTTTGGGGACACCTTGTCGACATATTTCCTGTATTCTTCCTTGGTCATAACATGCTGCACAGGCTGTCTCCTCCTTCAAACATATTCATGACGAAAACCCCGTTCGACGGGATCTTGCTGCTCCTGGCCGAAATCAGCAGCCAGACCACGGCCGCCAGGATGAGCATGAAAAGAATCGCAAAAAGCAACTTGTACCTGTTCAGAATGACAAGCATGATATACACTCCGATTGTCAGATTTTTATTTTTATTATTGGAACATTGGAGAAAAGTATGCGCAGAAATTTAAGACCGGCTGCGACGCATGCCGGATATCCGCGGAATCGTCATGGATGCGGCAGCGTCAGTTGACGCTTATCCGGTTTCTGATATCCTCCAGGATCTTTTTCTCGATCCTCGAAACCTGTACCTGAGAAATCCCCAGCATCCTGGCTATCTGGACCTGTGTCTTTTCCTTGAAATACCTGAGTATGATGATCTGTTTTTCCCTTGGCTTCAATGTATCCATAATTTCTCTCAGCGCAATCCTGTCGATGATGTCCATTTCGTCGTCACTGCAGTCGTCATTGATCCTGTCGATAAGCAGCAGCGAAGAACTGTCACCTTCGTTTATCGGACTGAACAGCGATTCCGGTGAATGGCCGGCTTCGATGGCCATGACGATTTCATCCATTGGTATGTCGAGACGCTGGGACAGTTCACTTATGGTAGGTTCCCTTCCAAGCTCTTTTGTCAGTATATCCTTTGCTATACGCACCTTGTTGGACACTTCCTTCAGCGACCTGCTGACCTTGATGATGCCGTCGTCCCTGAGGAACCGCTTTATCTCGCCAATGATCATGGGTACGGCATACGTCGAGAACCTGACATCGTAAGACGTGTCAAACTTGTTTATCGCTTTTATGAGGCCGATACACCCTATCTGGAACAGGTCCTCGGTCTCATGCCCCCTGTTCTGGAATCTGCGCACGATGCTCCACACAAGGCCTATGTTGTTTTCGACAAGCATGCTCTGGGCAAGCCTGTCACCCTCTTTGGCCAGCATGATGAGCTCTGTGGTGTCCTTGTCCTTGTATGCTTCTCTGTCATTATATGTATCCTCAGCCATATATCCTTACTATCCCCCGCCTGATCATCATTTGTACAGGGCATTATGTATACTTCAAGCATTTAATAACATTATTGCCAATATTTAACTGATTCATGCAAAAAAAAATAATATTCCGATGCATTTTTAGCCAGGAAAAGGCCTCGCTATTTATCCTGCTTTTTCCCCGCTCTTTCCCCGGAACCGAAAGTCTTGTAAAGTGTGACCGTCGTTCCCTCTCCCGGCTTCGACCTGACTTTTACCCTGTCCATGAAACTTTCCATAACGGTAAATCCCATGCCGGACCGCTCCATTTCGGGTTTTGAAGTATAAAGCGGCTGCATGGCCAATTCGATGTCCTCGATGCCCTTGCCATTGTCCGTTATTTCTATCTCGACACTTTTATCATACAGCCGGCACACCATCGTGATGATCCCGGTCTCATTCTCGTATCCGTGTATTATCGCGTTCGTAACGGCTTCAGACACCGCTGTCCTGACATCCGCCAGTTCCTCTATGGTAGGATCGAGCTGCGATACGAAAGCGGCTGCCACCACCCTCGCAAAAGCCTCATTGCTCGATTTGCTCAAAAACTCAAGTTTCATCTCGTTAACAGGCTGCATATGAATTTCTCCCCTTCAGATTCACTTAACAAAAAACATGTGGCCTTCAGGATATGGCCGTCACGAAGAACATATGGCCATCATGCGCCGGGAAGCGCTCTCAGGGCGTCATTCAGCTCGCCATACACCGGCATGAGCTTCAATATCCCTGATATCTCAAGTATCTTACGTATCCTGCTGTTGCTGCAAATGATCGCCGCCTTCCCCCCTAGTTTCCTGATGTTTGCATACCTTCCCACCAGGACGCCGATGCCGGAACTGTCCATGAAGCTGAGGCCGGTCAGGTCGAATATCACATTTCTTGTAGTGGCCTTGATCAGCTCCCTTTCGATCTTTTCGCGGGCATATTCGGCAAAGTGGTGGTCAAGTTCGCCTGAAAACGCCGCGATCAGTGTGGACCCTCTGTTAGAAAACCGTATTTCCAATACCATCCCTCCGGAAATTCCTTTATGTCGCTGCATCTTTTGCATTACTGTATTATTCTTTAATTAACAGGAATTTCCTTCATAGAAATTTGGTAATATTTGTAATACGGCTGAAAATTTTATTCCAATATGTGACACATATCAACCCGAGGGCCTCGGTTTTTTACGTGCATTATTCCCGGCAGTCCGATATCCCGTCCATTCTTCTCATCCTTCCAGGAACGCGCAAGTTAATTCGTCCTGGCTGTCCATCCTTTTTGTCCGTTCATCCGGTTTATTTCTCATATCACTTCCGGTCCAGTTTCTCATATCTCTTCGCCGTTATCCCCGTCTTTCAGCTCAGGCGGCCCGCCCCTGTGTTTTTCAGCTATCCTGTCGAGTTTCCTCAGCCTGTGGTTGACACCGGATTTTCCAAGCGGAGGACTCAGCATCTGGCCAAGTTCCGTCAGGCTCAGGTCCTTGTGTTCCAGCCTGAGTTCGGCTATTTCGCGGAGACTTGGCGGAAGCTTGTCCAAACCGATGTTTTCAGCAATATAAAGGATGTTTTCCACCTGTCTGACCGAAGCATTCACGGTCTTTCCAAGGTTGGCCGTTTCACAGTTCACTATCCTGTTCACGTTGTTGCGCATTCCTTTCAGGATGCGGACATTCTCCAGTTCCATCAGCGCCCTGTGAGCCCCGATTACATTCAGGAAATCCACTATGTTTTCGCCTTCCTTAAGGTATGTCACATAGCTTCCCTTCCGGATGATCGTCCTCCCGTTCAGCCCGTAAAATCCCATCAGGCGCCTTATTTCCCCCGCCTGTTCGCTTGTCCTTGATGTAAGTTCCAGATGATACGTCTTTTCCGGATCGCTTATGGAACCTCCTGCCAGGAATGCCCCCCGCAGGAAAGCCTTTATGCAGCATGCCTGTTCCTGGTCGGTTTTCCGGGTCAGCATAAGCTCACACCGGTCGCCGTCCGACACGGCAGTTATACCGGTCTTTTCCATCAGGATTCCTGAGCCTGATGCTGAAGTCAGGAAAAGCATGTATGTCGCGTGCTTCTTGAGTTTCCTGCTCCTGCGTATCGTCACTTCAGGAATGACGCCGCAGTATTTCCTTATGCTGCTGTATATCCAGCGGGCAAATGCTGCATTTTCAGTAGTTATCCTTATATTGAAACCATCTCCCGGCACCGGCGCTGCTGCTCCATTGAGCCATACCACTGCGGCAAGCTCCGACAGTACACAGCATGCCTCAATGTTTTCAAGCCGGCACAGTTCGCTCTTGACCGATGACGAAAATGACATCCATATCACCTCGATTTTTCTGATGCAATGCTCGTTCTTATCCGGCAGACCGGGCCGGACTCACAGCGACGGCCTTATGCCGTCCTTGCACCGACAGTCCTCGCCCGTGTCGACAGCCTGATCCCCCGCCTGTGCTGATGCCCGCATTTTCGCCGACGTCCCTGGACGCATGCCAGCTTTGCACCTGCGAATGCGTATGCAAGTCATCTGCTGCTTTCAGTCACGCCCCAGCACGTGTCCTGTATACGCCCTGAGCACCTCTGCCACGCTCCACGCCTGTGCGAAACAGCCTCTCGGCATATGTGGTTCGTCGCCGTCGAATATTTCTGAAATGCTCCCAAGGCACGCATGGCACATATGGTCGATGAAAGGACCGATGAATTTCCGGGGCATGTCTGCATAGGCCGGTTCCTTCCCGAACGTCCTGGCAAACGCTGTTATGAAATGGCCTGTCAGCCAGGGCCATACCGTTCCCTGGTGATACGCCGAGTCCCTCTGGTACATGTCGCCGAGGTAACGTCCCCTGTACTCTTCCGAATCCCGCGAAAGAGTCCTGAGGCCATACGGGGTATACAGCTCCTTCCAGACCTTTGCCACCACCATCCGCGCTATTTCCCCGTCTATAACCGGATGGGACAGGCTGACGGCCAGTATCTGGTTCGGCCTGACCCTCCTGTCCCTGTCATCGCCGTTCACTACATCATACAGGCACCTGTCTTCTTCATTCCAGAACAACCTGGCGAAGTTCTCCTTCACATGGCCCGCGATCCGTCCGTATCTGCCGTCGTCATACCCGAGCAATACGGATATGCGTTCCATCACCTTCAGTGAATTATACCATAATGCATTTATTTCCACGGCTTTCCCGTGCCTTGGCGTGAAAACCGTATCGCCCGCCTTTGCGTCCATCCAGGTAAGCTGAGTTTCGTTGCTGCCTGCGGTTATCAGCATGTCATCATCCATGCGTATTCCATGGAGCGTACCGTTCATGTAGCTTTCTATTATCTGCAGCATAGAATCATACAGTACCTTCTTCACCAGCGCAGTATCGCCGGTTTTCTCCACGTATGCGCCGATCGCCTCAAAATACCACAAAGCCGCGTCGACAGTATTGTACCCAGGCTCACTCCCTTCGTCAGGGAACATGTTAGGTACCAGGCCGTGCCTGACATACCTGCTGTAAGCCGCAAGGATGTCGGCAGCGTCATCGTACCTGCCAGTTGCCAGTGTAAGTCCCGGCAGCGAGATCATGGTGTCCCTGCCCCAGTCCGTGAACCATGGGTAACCTGCGATTATGGTCTTTGAGCCTGTGGATCGCCTGTTTACGATGAAATGGTCCGCGCTTCTGACCAGCATACGGTGGAAATCGTCACTGCAGTCGGCGGTAAGTGATCTTATCCTCTCCTTCTCTTCCTCTATGGCAGATTTCCCATAGAGCGGATCCATATACCCTCCGGCATTCCAGGTACGGCTGGCCAGGACATCGGGCCCGTCCTGGCAGACGGTACAGACAAAGTAAAAGCAGGCGTTACTGCCGGCTTTTGCGGCTATTCTGAAAATACCCGGTATGTAATGGTCTTCGAAGGCATTGAGGCCCCTTTCGCTCTCCACCGGGTAATACATGCCCTCGAACCAGCAGTTTTCAAGTGCTTCATAGCTGCTGCCGGGGCACCCGACAAGTATCCTGAGATCAAGCTCATAAGGCCGTATGACCGTATAGTCGCTACCGCATTGCTGGGAGAACTTCATGTACAGCTTTGCCGAATCGCCGTGATAATCCCTGAAATTCACCAATGGAGCCACTTTGATTTCGACATCGTCGCTGCCGGCTATTATCCGGTAACTGATCACCGCTGTGTTTTCCCCATAGACGAGCGAAACAGACTTTTCGATAAAAATATCCCCCAGAACGTAGGTGAAAACAGGCAGCAGGTCCAGCTCGAAGCTTGCCTGGAAGAGGTATCCCGTATTTATATAGTTCCCGGTGGAAAAAGAAGACAGGCTGTATTCGCGGCCATTGACAACAACTGTTTCATGCAGTTGGGACAATATGAGGCGCCTCTCGACAGGAGGTTCCAGTGACGCGACCAGCAGCCCGTGATACCTGCGGCTGTTGGCTCCTATCACTGTCGAAGACGAAAACCCGCCTATACCGTTGGTAAGGAGCCACTCTCGTCCGATACCGCTCTCGAAGCTGCTCCATTCCGATTTTCCGAACCTCATCCGCCCCCCTCCTCTTGATCAAGTCCTGGAACGCAGTGCCCCAGTATGCGTTCCCTTCGGATGCAATTCATGCCGGACACTTTTACGCCGGTCGAAGTCCAGCGCCTCTTCAGCGCCTCTTTATGGCCATGTCCTCAATGGCGGCCTTTATCACGGCTTCCGCAAGCTTATGCGGATCATGCCTTACAAGGTTGTTCCTGAGCGACGCATAATCGCCTTCAATGATCCTTATGCCTTCGCTCTCCACTGCCTCCCGGTCTATAACCACCTGGTCGGCTCCGTCGTTCTGATATTTTTCCCTGATATCATCGGGAATAACCGAATTGTTGACGATGCACAGGTCGATGATGCCCTTGCACGAATGTTCCTCAAGTGCCTTTATATGATCGTGGACGGTGTACTCCTCAGTCTCCGACGGCTGGGTCATCACGTTGCATACGTATATCTTGAGAGCGCCGCTGTTTTTTATGGCGGTGCAGATCCCACTGACCAGCAGGTTCGGCAGGATGCTCGTGTAGAGGCTGCCAGGCCCGAGCACTATCACATCCGCCTGGTCTATGGCTTCGATCACGTCTTCAAGCGGCTCTGCATCGGCAGGTTCAAGGTATACCCTTTTTATCCTGCATTTGTTGAATTGCCTGTGCTGTCCTATGCGCGACTCTCCGCAGATGATGCTACCGTCTTCCAGTTCCGCGCACAGTGTAACGTTTTCCAGCGTTACCGGCAGGACCCTGCCTGTTACCGCAAGGACGTCGCTCATCCTTTTGACTGCTTCAACGAAACTGGAAGATATGCCGTCCATTGCTGCAAGGAACAGGTTCCCGAAACTCTGGCCTTTCAGGTTGCCCTCCTTGAACCTGTACTGCAGAAGCTGTTCCATCAGCGGTTCCGTGTCTGCAAGCGCAAGTATGCAGTTTCGTATGTCGCCCGGAGGCAACATGCCCAGTTCCTGCCTAAGCACGCCTGAACCGCCTCCGTCGTCGGCGACTGTGACAACCGCAGTGATGTTCGAAGTAAATGCCTTCAGCCCGCGCAGCATCGTGGAAAGGCCGGTGCCTCCGCCGATCGCCACGACTTTGGGTCCTTTCATCAGCAGTTCATGCCGGGGATCATTTTCAACGGATTTCCTGGAACCATCGCCATGAAGGAAGCTTCTGCCGAATACGCTTCCCGTGGTTTCCCCGAACTTCATCTGCCACCACTCCTGCCATCCTTTTCGATATCCCTGTGTTCGATGACTACCCTGTGCTTTTTCACCGTCAGGCTTTTCATCAGTTCATCAGCTATAACCACAGAGCGGTGCCGCCCGCCCGTACAGCCGATTCCTATCACCAGCTGGGACTTTCCTTCCTTTACATAGTTGGGGATCAGGAAATCCAGCAGATCGTTCAGCTTTCCAGTGAACTCCTTCGTCTCCTGCATGCCAAGCACATAATTCCGGACATCTTCATTTTTCCCGGTGTGTTTCTTCATGGATTCTATATAATACGGGTTCGGGATGAACCTGACATCGAACACCAGGTCGCACTCTATAGGTATGCCGTACTTGAATCCGAAAGAGATTATGTTTATTATCAGTCCGCCGAATTCCTCGCTGTTGACTACTATTCCGGTGATGGCTTCCTTGAGCTGTTTGGGTGTCAGATTTGAAGTATCTATGACATAGTTTGCCCGGTCCTTTATTTTTTCCAGGACCCTTCTCTCTTCCGCGATGGCTTTTTTCAGACTGCCTTCATGGTCAAGGGGATGTGACCGCCTGGATTCTTTGTACCGCTTGATGACGACGTTGTCGGAAGCTTCCATGAAAAGTATTTCGTAAGTGTGGCCGTCCTTCGACAGGGAATCGAGTGCCGGAAACAGGTCATTGAGAAGTTCTCCGCCGCGTATGTCGATGACCAGCGCTATCTTGTCCATTTTCCTGTAGCTTTGCGAGCAAATCTCGGCTATCTTGGGTATCAGAAGCGGCGGGAGGTTGTCTATGCAGAAAAATCCCGCGTCTTCAAGGTAGTTGGCCACAAGGCTCTTGCCTGCCCCCGATATCCCCGTAATAACGATAAATCTCATTTTTGTACCTCTCCGTTTCGTCTCGCCGGCGTTCAGTCAATTTTCTGTCTTTGCCGGCGAATTATGCCTGTATCTTGCTATTTACCGGTCGTATTCCATTTTTCTGCTGTTCTCACTGGTATCGTCGTATCGTTATCATATCCTGCTCCTGGCAGTGCGCCGGATGATCCTGATGTCCATGCAGAGCCTGTTTGCTCCTGATGTTCCTGCTGTTCCGTCTGTCCCTCAGTCCTCTCCTATTATCTTCACTTCTGTCTCGAGCACTACGCCGAATTTCTTAAACACTGCGTCCCTGATATACTCTATCAGCGATATGACATCGGCGGCCGTCGCGTTACCGGTGTTGACGATGAAGCCGCAGTGCAGCGCCGAGACCTCAGCGCCGCCTATCCTGTAACCCCTGAGGCCGCAGTCCTGGACGAGCTTCCCTGCATAATAGCCTTCAGGCCTTTTGAAAATACTCCCGGCGCTTGGCATATCCAGCGGCTGTTTTTCGCGCCGCCTGGCTTTGAAATCGTCCATTTTTTCCTTTATCCCTTTCCTGTCGCCCTTTCTGAGCCTGATGACAGTCCTGAGCACCGTCCCGCCTTCGGTCTGGATGATGCTGGAACGCTTCCCGAACCTGTGCTGCTCGTTCTCTAGCCAGCAAATACTGCCGTCGGGGCGCAGGTATTCGGTCCGGCTCACCACCATCGACATTTCCCCGTCGTATGCCCCCGCGTTCATGGTGACAGCCCCGCCAAGGGTCCCCGGGATGCCTTCGGCAAATTCCAGCCCGGCAAGGCCATGGTCCAGCGCTATCCTGGACAACCGGGATATGAGTATGCCTGCCTCTGCGCTGATTGATTCTCCGGTCACCTCATATGAGCTGACATTGTCGGCCAGCTGGATCACAACTGCCCGGATGCCGCCGTCCCTCACTATGAGATTTGTGCCGTTGCCGATGACTGTCGCCGGGATGCCGTTCTCCCTGCAGGCATTTATTACATCGACGGCGCTTTTTATGCTTTCGGGTCTGACGAATACGTCGGCAGGCCCGCCTATCCGGAACGACGTATGCCTGTACATGGGCTCATCGATGATGACTGCGCCGCTGCCGGGTATCTGTTTTATCAGTTCTGCTGCTCTGTATTTGTCCAAACCGGATTCTCCTTAAAAATATTCTGATATATTCTGCTTAAAAACATATCCTGGTAATAATTCGGCATATTTTCCGGAAAACCTTGCTTCCGGTTCAAAGAGTCTGTGCCTGTTTCTCTTTCAGTGCCGCTGCTGCCGCTTTCTTGGCGGCTTTCCTCTTTCTTACGAAATCCTCCACCTTTTCCAGGGATGTGCACAGCACCAGTTCTTCAGGCATCTGACCTTCTTCGAGTATCTCAAGTACTTTGCTGAATTTCCCTATATCATAACATATATGAGCATCGGTGCCGCAGGTGACACTGACACCGTATTTTTTGCATTTCCTTACGAACTCGAGGCAATTCTCGAAAGAGCCTTTTCTCACCCTGAAAGAGCCGTTGTTGATCTCTATCAGTTTCCCGTATTCCAGCGCGGCCTTCACGACCCTCTCTATGTCGACCTGGAACACAGGGTTCCCAGGATGGGCGACTGCGTCGACAAACGGATTCTTAAGCGCGTTTATCATGCCCTCCGTGTTCTCTTCGATGCTGCCGGGCGCGATCACGATGTCATGGTAGCTCGCAATCACGAATTCCAGCCTCGAAAGTATCTTGTCCGGGATGTCGAGGGTCCCTGTAAAGTCCATTATATCAGTCTCGGCCCCCCTGAATATCCTCACGCCGTCTATGTATTCAGGTATCACGCCAAGATTCATAAAATGCACTTCGGTGGAAGCTCCCCTCAATGCAGGCCCGTGATCGGTCATCGCTATGGCTTCCATCCCGTTGATCTTCGCATGGGCAGCATTCTCTGTAATGGTGCTGTATGCGTGTCCGCTCGAAATCGTGTGTGTATGTGTGTCTGCGACCAGTTTCAAAATATGATTCCTCCTGTTTTCTTATGTAACGTGCATTCTGATGCATCAAAATGCGTGTGCTGTTAAAGCTGAAACCGTCATGACCCTGTCGGTCAGATCGCGGCTGTAACATCAGCCGGCGCGCCCTGTTCCTGCCGTGTACCTGCGGCCGCCGCACCCGGCTTCCGCTCTGGAAGCCCGGCCGTCGGGCGTTTTAGTCTTCAAATTTTCAGTCGTCGAATTTGAAGAAACGCTCGCTCAATAACTTCGCCGCGTTGTATCCCATCTTCTTCTGCCTGTGGTTCATTGCCGCTACCTCCACGATGATGGCCAGGTTCCTGCCGGGGCGGACCGGTATGACCAGGGACGGCACAGAAATACCGAGTATATCGGTATAATGGTCCTCCAGGCCAAGTCGGTCGTACATCTTGCCCTCTTTCCAGAGTTCCAGCTTGATTACAAGGTTTATGTTCTCCTGCAGCTTGACCGCGCCCATGCCGAAAAGGTGCTTCACATCAACTATTCCTATGCCTCGTATCTCTATGAGGTGCCTTATATTTTCAGGCGCAGCTCCAAGCAGCGTGGTGTCCGAAACTCTCCTGATCTCCACCAGGTCGTCGGCTATGAGCCTGTGCCCTCTTTTTACGAGTTCAAGGGCTGTCTCGCTCTTGCCTACGCCACTTTCACCAAGGATCAGTATGCCTTCGCCGTACACTTCAACGAGCACGCCGTGCATGGAAATCCTCGGGGCCAGCATTACGTTGAGATAACGGATAAGTCCGCTCATGAACCTGGATGTGATATCCTTCGT
>Ga0134092_1001608_pt1 | contig 19287 bp, 11 predicted proteins | sample 3_6taG_FD_94454 | JGI IMG/M metagenome (GOLD analysis project Ga0134092, IMG submission 94454) | Switchgrass degrading microbial communities from high solid loading bioreactors in New Hampshire, USA - 3_6_20_6_A3 metaG | ecosystem: Engineered > Bioreactor > Semi-continuous > Anaerobic >... | reverse complement strand
GAACAACTCTATTATAACGGAAAGGTGATTTTTTTGTATAACTCCTGTCTCGCACCCGCATAGCGGGTGGTTTTTTGATTCACACGCTTTGCGTGTGAATCAGGCTAAAGCCAATAAATAAAAGCAAGAAGCACATAAAGCTCTTCTTGCTTTTTCTTTTAATTCACAAGCCCATCTAAATTTTTATATTACATTTATTATACATTAATCTGGAACAGCATAACTTGCTGGTGCCATCAAAACCATCGGAACAGGTTGAAGATCCTCAGGTCTGCTGCCTTGTTTCAACATCTTGTTCAATGCTTTGCATTCATCGGATAAAGACAAAATCTTTTCAATTTCCTTTTGGTCTTGATTTTCCTGCAATTTTTTTAATACAACCTCAACTGCAATAACATAGGTTTCATAATCATACAGTTTGCCGAAAATTCTTTTGTCATTGGGCAAAACCATTATTACCGTATCAGTATAATTAGGGCCAAACAATACCGTACGGCAGTAAATTGCAGGTATAAACCAGAAAAACTCCCAAGCAATATTAATATCTTTGGTAAACTCTGCAATTTTGTTTACCATCCCTTCAACACTGTCCTCGGGACCATAGTTTCCAAAAACACTTTGCATATTCGGCACACTCTTTCATAAAGTTTTCGTACTCGATATCCTTCTGTCTATTCTCATTATAGGATTTATCCGATTGCCTAATAATTATGTACTGCATTTCAATCACATTATTACCGGCAGGCAATTGCTTCACATATTCGTCCAAAATTCTTTCCGCCTCAAGAAAGGGCTTGTTGTTTAAAAGGCATTGATACATTATTCCACCGTTAATCTGCCTTGTAATTAACACCTTAATCCAATAAAATCTCTTGTTATTTAATCTTTTTACTATTTGATCCTTTAATAGATTATAATAATGGTTATTTCCCGATTGGGCCAAACCTTCAGAACCTTGTGACTGTAATGCTCCAACGTAGGAATGCCAAGTCCTTGAAATGCCTTTCTTATTGGTTTCTATATCCAGAATAGGATTATGATTATCCTTTAGTGCTTCTATAACAACATTTAACACTGTTTTTACAAAAATATCTATACAGTTATTTACAGCTTCTTCCTCATTGTTATTTCTGCCTATTCCAGCTAAAGACTCATATATTTCTTCTTCAAACTCCTTATTTTCCACAAGGAAATCTATTCGTACTATAACATCACTGCCTTGATGGTTTTTGTCCTTTATAGCAGCTTTTATTGATACTTCAATTTCAGGAATTACAACCTTTTCGTTATCGCAGCTTACTTCCAGCTTCATATCCGAGATCTTATTCTTCAAAATATTCAATAGCCATTGTTTTTCGTCGGTTATCCTGACATCTTCATTTTTACTTTCTTCTACCCTGTTTTCATCAATAATGTCTTCAACTTTAACATTTTCTTGAAGTTTGGCTTCCTTGTTTTCTTCCGGCTTTAACTCTTTCTTACCTTTTTTTGAACCGAACAATTTGTCAATAAACCCCATATTTTAAGTCCCCTCTTCTTTAGAATATCGACACTTCTAAATTGTGCCTTGTTAGCCCTCTATTTTATGTCTATTACTATAATATGATTGTATCACACATTAACAATATAATGAAGAACTATTTCTATATTTATACAGGGTAATGACAAATTGTGATTTTTAAATGCCTTTTCATATCATTAATTTCAGTTTCATACAATATTTTCAAGCATAAAACCTATTCAAAACCAAAGTAGTTTTTGGCATTGTAATAGGATATATCAGATACAATTTCACCCAGGGTATCATAATCCTGCGGATATTCGCCATTTTCCACCCAGCTTCCCAACAAATCGCATAATATGCGGCGGAAATATTCATGTCTAGTATAAGACAGAAAACTTCTTGAATCGGTCAGCATACCGACAAAACCTGCAAGATAGCCAAGATTTGCAAGGGAAGTCAAATGCTCTCTTATCCCCGTCTTATGGTCATTAAACCACCATGCGCACCCATGCTGTATTTTGCTTACAGCACTAGAATCCTGAAAACAGCCGATTATTGAATCTATCACTGCATTATCCGTAGGATTCAAACTATATATAATAGTCTTTGGCAACTGATCATTAACACTAAGTGCATTCAAAAAGTCGGCTAACTGGCTGCTTGGAGTATAGTTGTTTATACAGTCGCAACCGGTATCAGAACCAAATTCTAAAAATTTCTTGGTGTTATTATCGCGTTTACAGCCATAATGCAGCTGCATTACCCATCCCAATTCACGGTACATCTTTCCGACAGCTATTAAAAAGGCAGTCTTGAACTGAAGTATTTCCTCTTCAGTAAGTTTTTCACCCTTCAGCTTCTTAGCAAATATTTTGTTTACAGTATCTTCTGAAGCAGGTGCATACATTACGTATTCAAGACCATGATCAGATATTCTGCAATTCATGGAATGGAAAAATTTCATACGCTCCTTTAAGGCTTTCAACAGCGTATCAAAACTGTCAATTGAAATTCCTGACACATCACTTAATTTGTCAATATAATTAAGGTAATCTTCTTTCTCAATATTCATAGCTTTGTCCGGTCTCCATGCTGGATATACCTTTACCGGGAAAGAAGAATCTTCAGCTATTTTTCTGTGCCATTCCAAAGAGTCCACAGGATCATCCGTGGTGCAAATATGAGTTACACTAGACTTTTTTATTATATCTCTCACACTCATATGAGCAAGTTTTTCATTACATAAGTTCCAAACTTCCTCTGCGGTGTTCTTATTTAAAACACCCTTATAATCAAAATAGCGTTTTAGTTCCAAATGACTCCAGTGATATAACGGATTTCCTATAGCTTTTGATAAAGTATTCGCCCACATTAGGAATTTTTCCTTGTCGTCTGCATCACCGGTTATATATTTTTCTTCCACTCCGCATGAGCGCATCAAACGCCATTTATAATGATCTCCGCCCAGCCAAATTTGGGTTATATTCTCAAACTTTCTGTCTAAAGCAATATCTTTAGCATCGAGATGACAGTGATAATCAATTATGGGAAGCTTACTGGCATAGTTGCGGTAAAGGTGTATTGCTGTCTGCGAATTTAATAGAAAATTCTGATCTAAAAACGGTTTCATAGGATAACTCCTTTTCTACTGCCATAAAGATATTTTATATGAATTATGATAATTTCTTGCTGAAATTATACCACTGATTGATAAATACTGTAAATTTTTTATCAATAATTATTTCATTTATAATTGATATTTCTACATTTAATTCAGAAAATGCATAGCATTAAATCACTGCACACGAAAACCGGTAGACAATACCTTTATAAGGCATTACTACCGGTTTTTAATAAGCAGTTTTATTTCTCTTTCCTATCTAAATTTATCATTAAATCTAGAAATATTTACTATTCAACTGTTATTGATACATTCTCAAAACCTTGATAGGGCATACCAGTCACAAATGTGAGACAATACCATACACTTACATCCGGGTGAGTATCCAGTGAATAGCTGATTTTTGCGTTCTTCCAGTCCACAGAATCAATATCCAGTGGAATGTTTGCCTGTGTCAGCTTGACAAATTTACCATAAGAATTATAATAGGCTTTTCCCCTCAATCTATATTCCTTTCCATTCGCTGTCAATACGAAGAAACATGCTGATATGGTTGAACCCTTCATATTGCTGTCTTCTGGGAAAGTAAGCAATAATTCTTTCGAGTATGTTTGGTAAACCACTTCCGGAACTATTTCGCTTTCAGATGTTTCATTAGGTACACCTATTGCACTAAGAACCGGAACGTCATCTCCGGCATAGTCTTTTAAGCCATTGGGATCAATAGTTATGAAATATTTGCATCCCTCTATAAGATTCGGTTCCTTTAATAGTTTCAGAGTGATTTCCATTCCATTGCCATCACTAGCATAACTGCTGCTTTCAATATAATCCTTTCCTTCTACCAAAGTAGCTGCCGAAGAAGCATCAGCGCCATATTTCAGTTTAACTTTAATGTACTTGTCCTTTTCTATGTATACCGATTTATCAATATCTATCGATATATATTGTCCGTTGTGGGAAACATCCACACTCTTAACCGACAAACCTGCTGTTAAAACTCTCCTGCTAATGATTTTCTCAGCAATATTAGGCACTACAGCAACGTCTCTCAGATCCTCACCGGTATAGGAAATACACAAATCGTCAACATTGCTGATAGGATTGGACAAATCCAGTTCTACTTTGCTAATTCTGTTGTAACTGTCAAAATTATTGATCTTTACACTTTTCACACCGTACACACTATCTGCAACTGATGTACCACTCAAAGTAAAATCTGTAGGTTGCGGTACTGATGCAATATCCAGTTCTTCAGAAAAGTGCAAAATCACCTTATCCCCTGCATTATTTATGTAAGCATTAAATAGATATGGGGGCCACTGGTCCAATTCTGCGGTAACTTCTCCTGTAAATTCTATCATGGTAGGAGTTGCAGAAGTTTCCGATGCATCCTTGATTACAAAATAAATTTTAACACTTCTAGTTTTGTCAATAAATAAATTGGTAGAAACTATATGCTCTTCTTCATCCGTTATCTTAATATAAGGTGCATCATCTACAGTTATCAATCTATCTCCACTACCGGCATGTCCGTGGATAACAGCAGTAGAATCTATGATCTTAGATTGGGAATTTATACAATTTACTACCATGAAAACTTCCATGGGTTTTTCAACGCTGGCTCCCTTGAGCTTTATCTTGATATCAATGCCTTTATTTGCCTGATTTACGCTTGCTTTGGGATATCCTTCTGCAAAACGTGAGTCAACTGCCACTGGCTCCTGCCAACCGCTCCACTTAGCATAAAGAGTGATATCTGATGTAACAGGCTTAGATGGGTCAAATTCTTCTGTCAGTTCTGCATCTAAATACCAGCCAATGAAATCCGCATCTTCTTTAAACGGTTCTTTCGGAAGGGTTAATTTCTCTCCTTTTTTTACATTAACTGCTGATATCAGAGATCCACCATTGGTGTTGAATGTTACTAGACAGATACCGTCATTGGAACCGCTATTGCCTCCATTGCCTGAACCACCGCTGCCATTGCTGCCGGAATTTCCACTGCTAGAACCGCCACCGCTGCTGCCGTTATTTCCGGCATTATTGCCGCTGTTGTCTTTTTCATCAACCGGTACTGTGAACTCTACATTGCTCTGTCCTCCACTTATTGTCTCTCCCTTAATGACAGAATCAGCACCTTCGGCTGTGGTTACAGTTTTTATTTCTACCTCTCCGGAGATGTTAGTCTTTTCGTTAAGGATAAGGTTTTCAATCTTACCCTTTGCCTCTATTGTTACATCGGAAGCATTGTTTTCAACACTGTTGAAATTACCCTGCAGTACTATATTTTGTCCTTCTGCAATGCTTTCAGGTATTACTACTTTCTCAATACCTCCTCCAACTAGATCCCTTGTTATCAGTATTGCACCGCTTTCAAGAGTTGCTACCGATACACTGGTGGTTCCGCTGGCAACAATCCTGATATCTCCACCTACTTTATTAACTACCAGAGCACCTCCGACGGTTACACTGTTAAAGTATACGGAATTCTCACCGCCACCTTTGACTATAGTGTTGCCGCTTATTTTTATATTATCCAGCGTTACATCACCATCACCAACACCCTCGGCAATAATCAAATCACCTTTAATCTCCATATTTTTCAAGACTACGAAAGGCGCATTGATTATGACTGTGCCGTCTACAACCTCATCGGAATACTCACCTGCATATGTATATAAGGCTTTTATTGAGTTGTTCAGGATTGCTACCACCTCAGCCCTGGTGATATTGGCTTTGGGATTGAAATTTCCGTTGGGGTCCCCTTTTACATAGCCTTTTTCATTCAAAGCCAATACATATTCTTTTGACCAGCCGGAAATCTGATCATTATCTTTAAAACCTGCTTTTTGATCAGCTTTGTCAGTTTCTACCTTCAAAGCCCTACTTATCATCACCGCAGCTTCTTCCCTGGTAATGTTGTCTTCAGGGCGTACATTACCATTGCTTCCTACCATTATACCTGCAGCATTCGCTTTTAAAATGGCATCAGTATACCAGTTTTGGCCCAGATCATTAAATAAATTATCTGCTTTTTCCTGATAATTCATTATCCTGTCAAGCATTACTGCCATTTCAGCACGGGTTACCGGTTCATTCGGACGAAATACCCCATTATAACCTTGAATTATACCTTTTTCACTCCACTTTTCAATTTCTGCTTGCGCCCAATGCCCCTGTACATCTGAAAATGCAGCAGAAACCCTGGCAGGAAGCATTGATATCATCATAGCTGCTGCCAGTAAAACACTTGCAAACCTTTTCTTCACTCGCTTTTGCTCCTTTCAATAGATAATTAATAGTGCTTAGTCTTTATCGGCAAATCTCAATAAAGTTTACATAATATTTTAGAAAAATATGATAAAATTTTCACAAAAATTGTTTAAACAGCTTACTATACATCATTATATTTATCACTATAAAGCAAAACAGTGGGAATATTTCTGTCTTATGTAAATCAAGCAAAGATCATAATCACTTTACCGCAACTATTGAAAATACCAATATCTCTCGTAATATGGAAAAGGTCATGGGATAAGTTCTCATAGCGCAGTAAAACGACTTTTCACTGACGTAAATTTTATGAAATAAAAAATTAATGATAAGCTTCGGCTAAAAGGTTAAGAAAAAGCTGCTCTGTTTTTCCTATTCCGCCAAACACCCTACCTAACATATCTAGGAACACCGGAAGCTCATTGTACCTGCAGAGGAATCTAACCTTGCTCTCCGCTACATTTATAACGATTGATCTTTCAAAACCTGAATCAGAGTGTCATCCCCATTTACCTAAAGAATTAGGTATTAATCAGTAAGGTTTATATATTTCCAATAGCAAAATCCTAAAATTATGATTAGAATGATTTTTAACCAAACTGTTGTCGACCACTGTTCAACAGATTCTAGACAACAAAAAACCTGTGACAATCTAATATCACAGGTTTCTATTGAAGCCACTGGAGGGAATCGAACCCTCGACCTATTCATTACGAGTGAATTGCTCTACCCCTGAGCCACAGTGGCTTATAAGTTTTTATATAATATATGGTACTTCCAAAATAATTAATTGTCAAGTTTGATTATTATCGGAATTTTAGTGCATTTAATACTAACCATTCATACAAAAAAATATTTATTTTACTTTCCTAAAACTCTCTTGGAAATATCTTTCACCTTGCTTTTTACTTTTTCCTCATCAATGGTTTTTAAAACTCTATTCTCCATGAGAATGTTACCGTCCACAATAACGGTATCAACATCGGAACCTTGAACACAATATACCAGAGCCGATATATAGTCATTAACAGGCACTATATGCGGTTTATCCATATCTATCAATATAATATCCGCTTTAAATCCTTCCTTAATTTGTCCAACCTCATTTCCAAAACCGATTGCTTTTGCACCGTTTACAGTAGCCATTTTTAATACTTCATCAGCAGTAACAAGAGTTGGCTGCATATGCACACCTTTATGTATCAAGGCAGCAATATGCATTTCCTCAAACATATCCAGGTTGTTGTTGCTGGAAGTACCGTCGGTGCCTAATGCAACATTTATACCTTTTTTCTGCATTAACGGTACATTGGCTATACCACTGCCCAGCTTCAGATTGCTTGTAGGATTATGGGCAACACTTACCCCTTTACTTTTTAATATATCCATATCACTGTCGGACAAATGAACACAATGGGCAGCTATTACAGGAACATCAAATACACCGGTCTTCAGGCATATTTCCGCCGGGTTCATGCCGTATCTTTTGATTCCATCTTCTCGCTCCTTCACGGTCTCAAGCAGATGAATGTGAATACCGGTACCGAGTTCCTTTGCAAGCTTTGCCGATTCAGTAAGTCCCACTTCATCGCACAGATAAACCGAATGAATCTCAACATACACTTTAATTCTGCCGTTAGCCTTGTTATGCCAGTTCTTAAAGTATTCAACGCATACCGGTATCTGGTTTCTAACCATTTCCTCTTCACTACCTATAAATTTAAAGGCGTTTCTGCATAAATTAGCCCTCATTCCGATATCTTCAACAACTTTAGCAACAGTATCCATATGATAATACATATCGGTAAAAGTGGTGGTACCGGTCTTTATCATCTCTGCTATTGCAAGCATTGTTCCCCAATATATGTCTTCTTCAGTCAACTTGGCTTCCACCGGCAAAATGTGATTAAATAGCCACTCCTCTAATGGCAGGTCATTGGCATAGTTTCGCATGATAGTCATTGCACTGTGGGTATGGGTATTGACAAGTCCCGGCATTGCAAGCTTATTTCTACCATCTATCACATAGTCGGCTTTAAATTCCCAAAGCTTCTCCTCATCGGTACCAATAAAATAAATTTGATTTTCTTTTATAGCTATATTGGTATTTTTAATAATTTCGCAACTTTCATCACAAGTAACGACATCGATGTTTTTTATAAGTATGTTCACTTTATACCTCTTTTCTAAAATGTTATAAAGTCAACCCGGTAATGACCCTTTCTAAAAAAACAAATCTTTAGAAAGGGCATACCGGAAGTATAATACAAGCTTAATTCCAGCTATTTAAATACTTTTTCTGTTCCTCTGTCAGTTCATCAATTTTTACGCCCCAGGATTTGAGCTTCATATTTGCCACTCTTCTGTCGATTTCTTCAGGAACATCAATAACTTTATTTCCAAGTTTGCTATAATTATTTACCATATACTCTGCAGACAAAGTTTGAAGAGCAAAACTCATATCCATGATTTCAGCCGGATGGCCGTCTCCTGCTGCAAGATTTACCAATCTTCCCTCTGCCAGCACATTAATCCATCTTCCGTCTTCCATCTTGTAGCCCATAATGTTTTTCCTCTGTTCCTTCTTTTCCACAGCCATAGCTTCAAGCTCAGGCAAGCAGATTTCCACATCAAAATGTCCGGCATTACACAAAATTGCGCCGTCTTTCATAACCTTGTAATGGTCACTGTGAATTACTCTATTGCATCCTGTAACGGTAATAAATATATCACCGTATTTTGCAGCTTCATTCATAGGCATAACTTTAAATCCGTCCATTATTGCCTCAGCGGCTTTTATTGCATCAACTTCGCAAACAATAACATTGGCACCCAAACCTTTTGCTCTCATTGCAATACCTTTTCCGCACCATCCGTAGCCTATAACCACTACATCTTTACCTGCCACAATAAGGTTTGTGGTTCTGTTTATTCCGTCCCAAACCGATTGACCGGTACCGTATCTATTGTCAAAAAGATATTTGCAATAAGCATTATTTACAGCTATCATCGGAAACTTCAACGCTCCATCTCTTTCCATGGCCTTTAGTCTTATAATACCTGTGGTTGTTTCCTCGCATCCTCCCATAATATGGGGAACCAACTCAGTCCTTGTTGTATGTAAGAGGTGAACCAAATCTCCTCCGTCATCAATTATTATATTTGGCTTGTATCCAAGAGCTTCATTTATATGCTGTTGATACTCTTCTTTTGTGGCTCCATACCACGCATATACACTAAGTCCGTCCTTTACCAAAGCTGCAGCCACATCATCTTGTGTGGAAAGAGGATTACTTCCGGTCACAGAAACTTCTGCTCCTCCTGCTGCAAAAACTTTTGCCATATAGGCTGTTTTGGCTTCAAGGTGAACAGATATGGAAACTCTTACTCCATAAAAAGGCTTAGTTTGAGAAAATTCTTCCTCAAGGCTCCTTAAAATAGGCATGTTCTTTCTTACCCATTCGATTTTTTGCTTTCCGGATTCGGCTAAATTAATATCGCGAATTGCACTATTCATCTGTTACTTACCTCCAAATTTTAAATTAATAGTATTATTTAATCCTTACTCATGCATTTTATATTAAAAAATTCTGTCCTCTATAAATAAGCTACCTATGATTTCTCAAAGTATTAGAAAGCAAAAGTAAAATACTTTTACATATAAATACTGTTTTTATACCGGCCACATTTCTATAACTTTTTTTACAACACAAGTGAAATTCTTTTCAGCTTGCTTTGCTGTTTGCATAACCTCTTCATGATGCAGAGGCTGATCTAAAATACCGGCTGCCATGTTGGTAATACAAGATATTCCCATAACCTCCATTCCTGCATGTCTAGCAGTTATTACTTCCGGTACGGTGGACATTCCAACTGCATCGGCTCCTAATATACTCAAAGCCCTTATTTCGGAAGGAGTTTCATACATAGGACCTTTAGTGAAGGCATAGACACCCTCCTGCATTTTTACTCCCACTTCCTCTGAAGCTTTTTTAAGCAGTTCTCTTAAATTTTTGCTGTAAGCCTCAGTCATATCCGGAAAACGGAGACCGAACTCGTCAAAGTTTTTACCTCTCAGAGGAGAAGGAGCAAAAAAGCTTATGTGGTCTTTTATTATCATCAAGTCTCCGGGCTTAAAGGACTTGTTGATTCCACCGGCTGCATTGGTAACAAGAAGCCGGTTAATGCCAAGCAGTTTAAAAACCCTTATGGGTATAACCACTTGTGAAACATCATACCCTTCATAATAATGAAAACGACCTTGCATAGCTATTACTTTCTTCCCGGATATTTCTCCGCACACAAGTTTCCCGGCATGTCCTTCAACCGTTGACACCGGAAATCCCGGTATGTCCTTATAATCTATTTCAATTTTGTCAGTTATATCGTTCACAAGAGGACCTAATCCTGAACCTAAGATAATTGCAATCTTTGGCTCACAATTTAATTTACTTTCAATATATCGGGCACTCTTTTTCAAATCTTCATAACTGTACATAAAATTCCTCCTGACATTATTAATATACTTATTTTTAAATTCTATAAGCACATTTAAAAATACTTTAACCTATTCTTACAGTTCGAACTCTTTAAATCAATTTTTAAGGGATATTTACAAATATAGTTTGATATAGATTGTCTAATATTTTTATTAAATATACCATAAAAAAATGCTAAAGAAAACAAAGTAAAATAAAAAAAGCTATGCCTACCCTTTGCATAGCTTTCTTATATAATTTTTTCAAAAACTTTTGTCTAAGCATCACCCAAAGTAATCTTCTTTTGCTCATCACAGGCTATTACTTTTCTTTTATTGTCAAGTTTTGTTACAAGCATTACTTTTGCATTCCATAGATCAACTATATGTTTTAAAGTCTCGTAGGCATAGCTTATATCCAATTCCCTGCCGTCATAGGCATGCTCTAAAATAAGCATATTATCGGTTTGAACCCATTCTATGACTTTTATTACCGGAATACTTGACATTCCCGCATTGTTTGCTATTGTATTACGAACTGCCTTCCATCCCTCTTCGTCAGAAACATTTGTTATTATATAATTGTTTCCCAATTTTACATATTCAAAAAGATTCATTTCTTCACACAGTTCTTGTGTAAGATATCTTCTGATAAACGACTGATCCCTTTCAACCTCTCGGATTTCAAATATCTTCTTCAAGTCACCGTTGTTTTTATTCTTAATATCTTCAAAAATTTTAAAACCTATATAATAAGGATTTAGCTGGCCAAGAAGAGGTCTTATAACCTGATTGTGGCGTTTTAAAAATTCAATATGCAAACCCTGGGGAAGATTTAATTCATTGAGTATTGTATAATGCCAGAAACTTGCCCAACCTTCATTCATTATTTTAGTTTCAATTTGAGGAATAAAGTACAAAGTCTCTTCCCTTACAATGTTTAAAATATCCCTTTCCCAATCTGCCAGTTTGCCATAGTTCATTATAAACCAAAGTATATCCTCTTCAGGTTCAAAAGGAATTTTTTTAAAGTCAGGCAGAGGTTCTTCCTCTTCTCTTCTAGGCTCCAACAAACTATATTCATTCTTAGGTTTTGCCAGCTTTTTTAAAGCCTCTTTCTTCTTCTCCTCATCGGATATTCTCTTTTCTCCTATTGTCCTCGATACCTGATATCTAATGGCATGGGCAGCATTTAAAATCTTCTCAACTTTTTCATAGCCAATGCCCGGGTCCTGGATATATTCCCGTATCCTGTCGGCATGATTCTTAAACATTTCCACGGTGTTTTCCGCCCGTGTACCCAGTTTAAACAGCCTGTTATTCTTAAAGAAATCATTATGCCCGTAAACATGAGCTATTGTAAGTATCTGTAAAAGCAATGTGTTATCCTTCATCAAATATGCAAGGCAAGGATTAGAATTAATTACCATTTCGTAGGGCAGTCCTGTCAAATTGTATCTATGCAGTGTTTTAGTTCTCTCATAGCGCTTTCCATAACTCCAATGAGGGTAATGAGACGGCATTCCCACATAAGTCTCATAACCGATCATATCTTCGAAACTACAAATTTCGAATTCCTGCTCATAATAGTCCAGGCCGAATTTCTTGGCAACTTCTTCAATTTTTTCATTCCATTCAAGTAACTCACTCATGCTATAATCAGCCATAGTTTCACCTCCCGGAGCCGGTTAATCTTCAAGAACAGCCTTATTCTCCTTCTTTTTCAAGGAGCTTTTTCAGACCGGGCAAGATGTCTTCCTTTTTTGACATTGTAACAATAGCAAAATTCTTATTATTTATATTCTTTTGAAATTCGCTTTTTATTGTGCTAGGTGACGAGTAATAACTGGGTACAATTTCACCATACCCGAATAAATTACATATTTCACACAGTTTCTGCGCATATTCCACTGCTTTTTTATTATCCTCCGACCAATTGTCTCCATCACTGCAGTGAAAAGCATAAATATTCCAACTTGCAGGATTATATCTTTGCTCAATTATTTCCAGAGCCTTTTCATAACCGCTGCTGATATAGGTTCCGCCCGATTCACCCTTGTGAAAGAACTCATCTTCATTTACTTCCTTTGCGGAAGTGGTATGGGCAATAAAAGCAACTTCAACATTGGAATACTTAAGTCTGACAAACTGGTAGAGAAGGAAATAAAAACTTCTTGCTAAATATTTCTTTGTCTGATCCATTGATCCGGAAACGTCCATAATGCAAATAACCACTGCATTGAAGTCCTTTTTGCGGTCTTCCCGGACTCTCCGGTATCTCAAATCATCTTCCATAAAGGGAAATCTCTTTCTTTCCTGCTCGGTATCACTATTTAAAACATCCTCATCGGTATTTTCAGCTACATCTATTTCCTTTTGAGTGCGCAAAAATGCCTGTTTTCTTTTTATCTTTTCTATTACCGAACGCCTCTTTGCCAGCCTTGGCGGGATACCCTTACGCTGATATCCTAAGTTTTTAAAACTCCTTACTGATTCTATCTCTGCCATTTTCTTTCTATCAATGTCCGGAAGGTTTAAATCTTCAAACAGATAATTAATCAATTCTTCAATAGTGACCTCTGTCTCGTAAATGTCTTCCCCTTCCTGATTTCCTGCTTGACCTTCACCACTGCCGCTTTTTCCTGCTTTCTCCTGACCTATTCTGTCTCCCCGCTTTTCACTGCCATCGCCTGAACCGGCAAAAGTACCATTGTTTCCATATATAAACTGATATTCTTTAATTCCTTTTATAGGTATTTTGATCTTTTTATCCTTACTTTGACCAATAATACTCTCTTCAGCAATTATATTTCCAATATTCTTCTTTATAGCTTCCTCTACCAATTCCCTATGCCGCCGTCTATCTTCGGCTGATCGGTCTTTTCCGTTATTGACAAACTCCCTGAATATTGCCATTCATATCACCCCTTTAGTATATGCCGGATTCAAGAAAGGGGCTTAATCCTTCCAAAGGTTGTTTGCGGCATATTTTAAAATTACATTGCAGCAGTGGTCGCAATATCCGTTTTTCTTCATTTCTTCAACCATGGCATCATATTTTTCACTCTGTTCCTTATCTCTTACCTTTGCCTGAGTAATAACTCTGCTAAGTTCTCTTACCGATGAAGTAAGCTTTTTCTCAATAGCTTCTTTTAAAGGTTCATAGCTGTTAAAATCAAGCTTTCCGCCACTTCTTAAGACATAGAACATATAGGCTGTGACATCCGATCTAAACCCTTTGGCTGCAGTATCGGTAATTCCTATTTGCTCTTCTATGGATCTTAAGAACTTTTCGTCGGGTTCAAGCTCCTCACCGGTATTTTTATCCTTTATCTTTGTCTTATTGACATAAGCTTCCGCATGGTCAAGATAATTGTTGAACAAACTCTCTGCCTGTTCCCTATACCCATGGATGAAGGCCTTGGTTATTTCTTTTTCCAGTATCTTGTTATACTCTTTTCTAATGCTGTCCTGTATAAATCTCAAATACTTTTCTCTCTCATCTTCACTTATTGCCAATTCTTTAACTGCTTTAACCAGTGTCTCCATAACCGATATAGGATTGATGCAGTTGTGTTCCGATTCGGAAAGAGTAGTGTCCAAAGCTTTCATGATAAATCTCGTAGAAATTCCTGTCATTCCTTCCCTTGGAGCTTCTTCCTTTAACTCAAAAATATCTATTTTTCTTGTCATACCCTTTTCTACAATTTCTTCACCGTTATATATCTTGAGTTTAGTCATGGGGTCTACCTTGTTTGACGGCGCCAATCTTGTAAGAATTGCAAACATTGATGCAATTTGAATGGTATGAGGAGCTATATGAGCGCTGAACTTACTCTTTTTAAGTATTTTTTCATATATTTTAATTTCTTCATTAAGCTCTAAGCAGTAAGGAACTTCAATCTTTACAATTCTATCCAAAATAGCCTCATTGGTATGATCCGATTTAAATTTGTTCCATTCGGCTTCATTGGAATGGGCAAGGATAATACCGTCAAAATATATCATAGAACCTTTTCCCGGCGACGGAATAGATTTTTCCTGCGTTGCTGTAATCATTGTATGGAGATATTCGGTTTCATTTTTAAACACTTCAATAAATTCCACAATTCCTCTATTGCCAACGTTAAAGGCCCCGTTTAACGATAGCACCCTTGGGTCGTCTTCAGCATACAAATCTATTTTAGAAATATCAACACTTCCAATAAGCACTGATGTATCCTGATTATTCGGGTCCACCGGCGGAACAACCCCTATTCCTTTCCTAGATCTTATTGAAAAATTTACTGTTTCAACAGGGAATTTTTCATATTCTCCATTGTACTCATTTTTCAGCCTGTAACGGCATATCGGACATAAATCTCCTTCTATTCTAACATTAAGTATTTCTTCAAACTCTCTTCTTAAATGCTTTGGCACAAGGTGTAAAGGCTCTTCCCTCATAGGACAACCTTTCAAAGCATATATGGGATCGCTCTTTTCTAAGGCCTTTTTCAAAGCCTCCATCAATGAAGATTTTCCGGCCCCAACCGGGCCTACAAGATACAGAACCTGCCTTGATTCTTCCCCTGCCATCGCCGCAGAATGAAAATATCTTACTATCTTCATTATGGTTTTATCTATTCCAAAAAAATCGTCAGCAAAGAATTTATACTTTTTTATGGTGTCATTACCATATATCCTACGCAATCTAGGATTTTCATCGGTTTTTATTACCTCTACTCCCGGTTCGGTAATCATCTTATACATTCTCTGATGAGCCAGCATTGGAATCTCAGGGTTTTCTTTAACTATTTCAAGGTAATCGAGAAAGGTTCCTTCAAAATGCTTAGCCTTGCGTTCTTCCCTATCCTTTCGGATTATACTTGAGAAATCGAGTTTTTCCATAATTATGCCCCCTTTTCTTTCCATAGGATTTGGATAAATACAACCAATTATCCCAAACAACAAATATTGGACAATTTTTTGCTAACTGCTTAATATAGTTACTAAAAAACTCATTAATTTATTTCAAAAATCATTCATATTAAGTTATAAAATTTCTTACTTTTATCAAAATTGCCCAATAGAACTATTTATTTGTTATATTCCACAATAATACAGCTTTAATCATAAATTTCATATCTGTATTATTATAAAGACCTACTTGAAAAGACACTTAAGTTAATATATTATATATGTTACACAGAAAGATTTTCATTGGTGAACATTTTACTTATATCTATTGTATTTTAACATCTATAATTCATAATATTACCAAATTAAATATAAAATACTATCATATATTAATTTTAACGTCATTGTTATTTTTTGGCTGATTACCCTTTCACTAGATATAGCTAATCTTTAATCGATTTTAGGAAATACATTGCACTAAATTTTTTGAATTATAAATATTAATACAGAGCTTCGTTGCTGTGGAAGGAAAAATCCGGTTAAGTAACTGAAAATATAAGGATTTTTCCGGACTTTAAAGTTTAGAGATAAACCATTTCAAAGGTCTAATTTTTACAGATTTGCTAATTTAATTATATCATACATATATTCAAATATCTAGAATTTTATATGCCACATTTTACTTAAACAAGTGTACTAAATTTAGTGGTATAATAATATATAACATTTTTGAAGCGTATTTATAAACATCAGGAGGATAAAATGAAAGTTTTTACAAAAGTACTCAAACATACTTTATTTGTCACAACAATACTTTTAACAGGACTTCTCCTATTTACTTCTATTTTATCTTTCAATATAAATAATACCCTTATGAATTCCAAATACCATGAAACATTACTTACCAAAAATGATGTCTATAACTACGTTAATGACCTTATTAGCTCTTCTTTAAAAGATGTTCTTAAAAATTTGGAAACAGAGGAATCCAGCACTCAAAATGCAGAGTTGGTTAAAATCCTTAAAAATACAACGTCCCCTGAAATGATAAATTTGAATATAAACTCCATTACCCAGCAAATTTTTCAATATTTTCGAGGTGAAAGAAAAAACCTGCCCGACCTTTATATTGATATGAACACGCCATCGAACCAAGAGGAATCGGGCCAAGTCTATATTAATGGAGATAACTCTCATATATCGGAACAGATAAAAAAAATAAATTTGCAGTCTATTCTATTGACTTTAAACAGAACTGATATATTGGATCAGCTTAAACTCATTAAATTCGTTTATTTTGTAGCATCACATATTACAGGGCTGTCAATATTTTTTTCAGCTTTAATGCTTTTGGTCATTTCATTGCTTTACAAAAAAACCGATGTAATTATCAAGTGGCTGGTTTCAGCTCTGTTAGTCTGCGGAATTTTCAGCCTTGCTTTTTCAACAGCACTATTTATTTACTTAAACAGAGTATTACCCAATAGCATATATTTTCTCACTATGGCTCTGCCGCTTAATTCGGAAATGATTTTATCCTACATCAGAGATTTATTATCTCCTTTATCGATGTTTTGCCTTATACTGGGTATTATTTTTTCCGTTTTTTCCCTTTTACTTTATTTCTACAAGGCAAAATTTTTCAAATTATTAAAAGTTGTTAAGGCTCTTGCCTCAAAACTTCCTTTAAAATCAAAGAAAATGTTAAAGTATGGAGTTACAGCTTTAGTCCTTGTTTTTATAGTATTCGGAATGGGCTTTAATCTCTATGCTTTTAAAAGCGGCTATGACTCCAATAATTTCTCGAGTGTTGTATCGAGACTTACAAATACAAATACTGTTACACAGGTTATATCTGCAAAGGACGATACCATCTACACCCTGCAGGTAAAACTCAAAGATGCTGCAACCGATGCCCCCGTACCAAATATAAAAATATCGGTATACGGCCAGTCAAAAACACCCGAAAAATATTACAACACCTCAGAAATTACCGACGAAGACGGTTCTGCCAAGTTTATACTCGGTAAAGGAACATTTCACCTTAGTTTTACATCCCCTGCATTGGATAACGAGTATACCTTGCCTGCACCTTTCTTTTATGAGATAAAGTCAGCAGGAATTACAATTTTAACCGTCAATGTAGAAAAGAACAAGCCTAATGACGGAATTGCTGAAATTGAAGTATTGGACGAAGAAAATAATCCTGTTAAAAACATAGAGCTATATTTAGGTGAAGAAATCGAAATTGAAATGGAAGAAGACGAAGAGCTGGATGATGCCACTTCTCCTTCTACAGACACTAAGACAGCAAAGTACTATTCAATAACAAACAACAAAGGTGTTGCAGTATTTAAGCTTCCTCCCGGCAAATATAATGTAGGATTTTCCGAATCGAAGTTTCCGGAAGATTATGTAATTCCTGAAAATTTTGAAATAAATATTTCTTCCGATTATGTTACCAGATATACAATAAGAATCACAAATAAAATTGATGAATCCCCTATTGAATCCTCCGAAGAATAGATTAGTTTGTGTAACAGTTCCAGCAAATTTTGAATAATATATAAAGTAGTGTAATTATGTAAATAGTGTGATAAAAAGGAGGATTCATGTTATGTTACCCTATTATAGCTATCCCTTTGTGGTACAAAATACAGGCAGTTTTAACCAGCCTACAACATATAATCCATATATGCCTCCGGTAGTTAATCCTGTTTCACCATACCAAAATCCTAATATTATGCCTTATGCACCACAGACATTGCCGCAATATCAATATAATAACAGTCCAATATTTGAGAACCTTGAGACTGAAAACACCAATGACATAAATTATCCGAACGTTCAGGAGCGGCAACCGGATCCGATTTTGAGTGACAATCCTGCAAGACCTAGCATTACATTGTTCAAAGAGCTTACCGGTTATCCAAACTACGGCAATCCCAGCGGTAATGCGGATATATTGTATACAGGAAACAGAGGTACCTGGACTTTCCAAATTCCTGCATACCTATTGGTACAGGGAAACTTAAGAGCTCAAATAGTAATCCGTGCAGTACTGGATGACCATCAAAACGTTCCGGTTAACAACTATTCTGCAAGAATAACCGTCAACGGAACAGTAGTTCACAACGGAAGGCTTCAACTTGAACATGGCCGTCCTGTTGGCCAAAGATTTACCAACTGGAGAAGTCTGACTTTTAATGTTCCTAATCTTAGGAGAACTAACAGGATAGTTATCGAAAATACTTCAAGAACCGGACCTGACGACTGGATAGCTTTTGACTGGATGGAATTGAGAATCATTCCAGGATAAGTTTGATAAACTTTGGACTTCTCAATTTTTATACTAACTTGGACTAAATATAAAATTATACAGTACATCTTAAATCATGACCACCCGTAAAACGGGTGGTTTGCTCAGCCCTATAAGGGCGTGTTACTGGCCAGCGCCTAAAGACGCTGGCTTTCACTTCGTTCAAGCCACTTTGCCATTGTCGCTTTTGCAGT
>Ga0134092_1001606_pt1 | contig 19300 bp, 18 predicted proteins | sample 3_6taG_FD_94454 | JGI IMG/M metagenome (GOLD analysis project Ga0134092, IMG submission 94454) | Switchgrass degrading microbial communities from high solid loading bioreactors in New Hampshire, USA - 3_6_20_6_A3 metaG | ecosystem: Engineered > Bioreactor > Semi-continuous > Anaerobic >... | reverse complement strand
TTAATCCCGGTTGGACGTTGAATTTGTGTTTGTTGCTATTTACTAATTCAACATTCAAACGGGATTTCCTTTTGGTTTGGTAAAATTTATGATAAAAATTTTGACTTTTTCAATGAGAACTACATAGAATAACTGTTGCCCATCATTTGAATGTGAGCACAGTATTACCATTTATATGACATGCTGCACCAATCGAAGTAGATGCAGCATGTCTATAAGCGATCATTGACCCTTTCGTGCAAGTTCAAACTCATCCAGAATTTCCTTCGACGGCTCCTGGGACAGTAAAGATACGATAAAGATCACTACGGAAGATATAACGAAGGCCGGAAACAATTCATAAATTCCAAATATGCCTCCCAGTGGGTTCAGGAGCAGTTTCCATATAAAGACCATGCCTCCGCCGAAAATCATCCCTGCAATGGCAGCAGCCCTTGTCGTCCTCTTCCAAAACAAGGAGAATAAGAGAATAGGGCCAAAGGTGGCACCAAATCCTGCCCAGGCAAAGGAAACCACTTTGAATATCACGCTGTTTTCATCCAGGGCTATAAAGACTCCGAAAACGGTAATCAATACCAGAATAATACGGGAGATGATCATAATCTCCTTATCGGTTGCATCCTTCTTGATCAGGCCTTGATAGATATTTTTCGAAAAGGCAGAAGCCGCAATGAGCAAATAGGAATCCGAAGAGCTGATTGTTGCAGCAAGGATACCTGCCATGGCAATCCCGGCAAGCATGGGCGGCAACAATTTCGTCGCTGTTTCGATGAAGATGCTCTCCGCTGCACTTTGGGTGAGAAATCTGGCAGGATACAGGGTTCTGCCGATAAGGCCTATTGCTACAGCGGCGAACAAAGAAACAAAACACCAGATGGTTGCAATTTTCCTAGACCGGGAGAGTTCCTCCGTTTTTCTAATGGCCATAAATCTCAACAGTACTTGAGGCATACCGAAATAGCCCAGGCCCCAGGAAAGGGTTGAAATGATGGTGAGTAGCCCATAACTACCCGCTTCCCCAAACAAGGGCTTTCCTGATTCGCTGATTTGCTGAACTCCATCGACGACCACCGGCTGAGCAATACCAAAGAAATCAAAAAACCCTGGAATTTTCTTTACATTCTCTATAATAGCGGGTATGCCTCCTGCAGCCGGAATGCCGACCAAAAAGACCATGACAAGTACCAACACCATCACGACGGCTTGCATGAAATCGGAAGCACTTTCCGCCAGAAATCCGCCTATAATTGTGTAGAAAAACACAAAAAAGGCTCCGGCAATCATCATATATTGATAGTCCACGTTAAACAATGTGCTAAAAAGCTTCCCCACCGTAACGAAACAGCTCGATGCGTATACCGTGAAGAAGATTAAGATAAAGAGAGCAGAAATCGTCATTAAAACCTTTTTCTTCTCTTTGAATCGATTGCTGAAAAAATCAGGGAGCGTTATCGCATCTCCGGCAATATGGGAATACCTGCGCAGCCTTTTGGCTACAATTAACCAGTTGAGATAGGTACCTACGCCCAACCCAATTGCCGTCCATATCGCATCGCTGAGTCCGAACCAGTAAGCTACCCCCGGCAGCCCCATAAGCAGCCAGCCGCTCATATCGGAAGCCTCTGCACTCATGGCGGTAATCCATGGACCTAAGGAGCGACCTCCAAGGAAATAATTCTTGCTGCTTTCGTTGGCGCGCTTTGCATAATAAAAGCCAATTCCAATCACCAGCACCATGTATATACACATGGTTATAAAGATCTGCACTCGATCGCCATACATTTTACTTTCCCCCTCATATATACATTAGTTGAATAATTATACCAAGAAATTTCCGGTTTTTCAAATGGAAATTGGCAGAAAGCGTATAAAAATAAAATTATAGACCCAATTTGTGTATAAGAGGATGTGTCTCTCTATATATTGACAATCGGAAAAGGAACATGCTATGCTCATGGGGAATCACCTTGCATAAAACGAGCGGAAAGAAGGAAATTGCTTATGCAGTTATTCTCGGATAACGGACTTTATAAACGGGTTCTATTACTGGCTGCTCCCATGGCCCTGCAAAACATCATCACTTATTCGGTTGCCTTATCGGACAACTTAATGGTCGGCTCCCTTGGCGACATCGCCTTATCCGGTGTTTACGTCAGCAACCAGCTCCAGGGAATCCTCCAAATGCTGGTTGTCGGCTTATCTGCCGCAATGATGGTTCTGGCATCTCAGTATTGGGGAAAGAAAGACAGCGACAGCATTAAAATCATTACCGGAATTGCCCTCAAGTTCTGCGTTGCAGCAGGTTTTCTTTTTACTTTTGCAACGCTTTTGTTTCCCGTGCAAATACTTCGACTGTTTACCGATGATGAAACGGTTGTATTGGAAGGACTCCGATATTTTTCCGTTGTCCGCTTTTCCTATGTGTTCTTTTGCATCACCCAGGTTCTTATCGCCTCTATGCGCTGTGTGGAAAGAGTACGGATAGGAATGAACATCTCCTTGATTACTTTTTTTACCAACATCACTTTGAACTGGATACTGATATTCGGCAAGCTCGGCGCTCCTGCCCTTGGGATCCAGGGAGCTGCCATTGCAACCCTGGTATCACGAATAGTGGAGACCCTTATCATCATCCTTTATGTAAGGTTCATCGATGATCGATTGAAAATGAGGCTCAAAGACCTTTTGAAATCCGACATTTTGCTTTTAAAAGATTTTTTCAAATACGGCCTGCCCGTCATCCTGGGAGATATTTTTTGGGGCATCAACCTGGCTGTACAGGGGGCTATCGTCGGCCGTTTAGGTCCCATTGCCCTTGCCTCTGTCAGCATTTCCAACATCGTTTTTTCCATCATGGGCGTTGCCGTTTATGGCACAGCCGGAGCTTCGTCGGTTGTCATAGGGCAAACGGTGGGATCCGGTGATTATGAACTGGTAAAATCACACGCGAAAAAGCTTCAGTTTTTATTTCTAATCATAGGGGTCCTTTCCGGAATGGCCTTGTTTATTGCAAAAGACTTTATATTGCTTCTGTACAATGTATCGAAAGATACCATTGATATGGCCAAGCAATTTCTGACGGTACTGTCTATTACCATCATAGGCACCTCTTATCAGATGTCTTCTTTAACAGGAATTGTACGGGCAGGAGGAGCCACCCATTTTGTGCTGATCAACGATCTGATCTTCGTCTGGTTGGTTGTGATTCCGTCCGCCCTGATCGCTGCCTTTGTATTGCATGCTCCGCCGGTTGTGGTGTTTGCGTGCCTAAAATGCGACCAAATACTGAAGTGCGCTGTTGCGGTAGTCAAGGTGAACCGTTTTAAGTGGATCAAGAATCTTACAAGAGAAGCCGGCGTTGCCGGAGCATAACTGTCGGGCTGACGCACAAAGAAAAAACATTCCATTGTGCAGCGGACTGAATAATCTTCAAAAAAAGAAACCAGCGAGAGTGAATGCCTAAAGAATCTCGCTGGTTTTTATTCGCTAGATTAGGGAGCCCGGCTCCTGCCTAAAGTAGTTTATCAACATTCCTATACTTTCTCATATCGTTCCCAGCTGACCAGTTCATCCAGGCTCTTTCTTTTCTTTTCGCCCCTTCCCTCCTCTGCCGGATAGCCAACAGGCAGGAGAGCAATGACCTCCCAGTCGCTGGGCAAATTCAAGATCTTGTGACATTTCTGGGCATCAAATGCGCAGATCCAGCAGGTACCGAGGCCTATGTCAGCAGCGGCAAGGGTCATATGATCAATGGCAATGGCTGCGTCAATATCGCAGTGATCCTTCCCGTCCCATCTTTTCCATGACTTTGAATGATCGCCGCAGATGACAATAACCACAGGAGCTTTTTTAAACCATTCCCTTGGGTAGACTTCAGCTATTTCTTTTTTTACGTTTTCATCGGTAATGACAATAAAATGCAGCGGCTGGTAATTGACGGCGGAAGGGGCCAATCTCGCCGCTTCCAATACCTGTAGAATTTTTTCCTTTTCCACAGGCCTGTCCTGATAATTTCTGACGGCATATCTTTTTTTGGCAATATCGACAAAAGACATACTCAATCACCTCGCTGATAAATGATTGAAAATATATAAAAAAGTATACTCGGCAAAATTCATTTCTACTGGAACAATCCCCCAAAGCCGGCCAGAATAACGAGAACTGCGAAAATCATTCTGTATACTGCAAAGACCTTCATCGGCTTTTTCTTTAAATACGAAATGAACCGATCGATGACAATCATAGCCACTATTAAAGAGACAATGAAGCCAACTGCAAGGGAAATCAACTCGAAGAAAGACAGTGCAGACAAACCTCCGATTTTCATGATTTTCAAAGTGCTCATTCCTAACATAACCGGAATGGCCAAAAAGAAAGAAAACTCAGCGGCTGCAACGGAGGACAAGCCGGCTATCCATCCGCCGATTATGGTGGATGCTGAACGGGACATTCCGGGTATAATCGCCAAACATTGAAACAATCCGATGATCCATGCTTGCTTTGCTGAGATATTTAAATCCTGTTTTCTTAGTCCATCCTTCCTTAAACGCTTTTCCGCATAGATCATCCATATACCGCCCAGGAATAAGGTGACAGCTACAGAAATCGGAGTGAATAGGTATTCTTCCGCCAGATCATCCAGTAAAACTCCCAGGATCCCTCCGGGAATACAGGCAATCAAGATCATAAGCCAAAAACGGAAGCCTGATTTTTCATAGCCGACTTTTTGCGGGAAGAAATGAATGAGCGTTTCTTTGATCTTTTTCCAGTATAGGATGACAACAGCCAAAATCGCACCCAGTTGTATTACATAGGTGTAGGTTTCAACATACTTTGGATTGTATCCTTCGAAGCCAATCAAATTTCCGGTGATTACCAGATGACCCGTTGAAGATACCGGAAGAAATTCTGTAAGCCCCTCTACAACTCCCATGATGATTGATTTCAATATAAAAATGATGTATTCCATTCCATCACCCTACTTCTATTCAGTATCACTACATTGATTCATTATATAGCATTGGCAGCCAAATATGAAGATTATTTTCGTTTGCTGCGAAATATTCCAAATCCGGGAGGTTGTCATTCCTATACGGCCGGTGGTGAATGCATCAAAGCCCTTTCATTGATCCCAGCACCTGTTAAAAACCATCTAACTTTTGAATATTCCTCAAAAAAACATAAGGATCAAGGATTCATATTCGAAATCTTGATCCTTATCGTAGCGGACAGGCGATCAAGTGCATGTTTTATTTATCCGAGGTTCACGGATCGCCTTTTCAAGCTGTTCAAAGGCTTTCCTTAAAATAGACCTTGGACAGGCAATATTGACTCGTCTAAAGCCCTTCCCCTCACTGCCGAAACTGGTCCCGCTGCTAAACCAAAGCTTTGCCCTGTTTACAAGCAGATCCTCTAATTTCTCCTCATCAAGGCCTAATTCTCGAAAATCCAGCCAGATCAGATAGGTTCCCTGGGGTTCTACAAGCTTGACCTCCGGCAAACGCTCTTTAAGAAAAGCCCTGACAAATTCCAGATTCCCGGCAAGATACTCTTTTAGCTCATCAAGCCACTGGGCGCCATGCTTATAGGCTGCCTGGCATGCTATCAGCCCCATGGTGTTGATTTGACCGTAACCGGTCCGATGAATTGCTTCTTTGAATTTTCTCCTGATGTCTTCATTGGCAATAAAGATGTTGGATACCTGAAGTCCTGCCAGATTAAATGTCTTGCTTGGCGCAGTGCATATAACGGAATGATATAAAAACTCAGGCTTGACACCGGCAAATACGGAATGCTCATATCCTCTGTAGGTAAAATCGGCATGAATTTCATCTGAAACAACGATTACATGATGTTTTAAACAGATGTCCCCCAGGCGGCCAAGCTCCTCTTTCATCCATACTCTTCCGACCGGATTATGGGGATTGCAAAGCAGAAACAGCTTGACACGATTCTTTATAATCTTCTCTTCAAAATCATCAAAATCCATATGATAATAGCCCTTTTCGTAAACAAGGGGATTATTGATCAGCCGACGCTTATTGGCTAAAACCGATTCACTGAAAGGATGATAAACGGGCCTTTGGATCATGACTGCATCTCCTTCATCGGTGAGGGAACGGACAGCGGCTGATAATGCAAATACAACGCCGGGGGTCTTTACCAGCCACGATCGCTCCGTATGCCAGTTGAATCGCTTTTTATACCAGTTATGAACCGCTTCAAAATAATCCTGTTTGGTGTCAGAATATCCAAATATCCCATGCTGTGCAGCCTTTATAAGGGCTTCAATTACAGCCGGAGGAATCCTAAAATCCATATCTGCCACCCAGAGCGGAAGAACGTCGGCCGGCTTACCAAATTCAACTGCAAAATCATACTTTATGGAATTGGTACCCCGTCGGTCAACGATTTCGTCAAAATCAAATTTCATCGCTTTTCCATCTCCTTGCCAAGAAATAGATCCCCTCACTTCTGATTCTAATGCCCATTTCTCAAGGCTTCCGTATGGTAGGTGAATTTCTTCCAAAGGTTTTAAGCAAACTGTCATCCATGTCGGCTTTCTTTATACTGTCTTCCCTGCCCCCGAGCTGCTTTTTAATCAATCAAACTCCTCTTGAATCCTCTTTAGGCTGTCCAACTCGTTCAAGACAAGGTGCCCGCCCCCGAATTCATTCAGATAAATCAGCTTCACCATGTCCTGGTTCTATATTTTAGGATATTTGGCATAATACTCCGTCGGCAATTACTTCTTAATCCTTCCTCCAGATGATTCCCGATTCCTCTTACTCTATTCGCGACAAGGGATTTTGCCGATGGCATTCCTCAATGACTGCAATCTGGCGCCGTACCTGCTCTGGCGTTATCTCTAAGGGCGCTCCTTCCGTCAAGGTTTTGTACAACATCTCATAAAAAGCCTTTGACATGGTAAGAAACATATTTTTCTGTGATTCAGGAACATCCCAGGATTCCTGATACCATTTAAGCTCCTCGGAACAGTATTTGGGCGTTCCGTCGGCATTCATCAGCGGTGTTCGGATAAGCACCTGTTTTGGAGCCTCTTCCTGTTTGAAGTATTTCCATTCGATGTGCTCCATGGATCCCTTCAGTCCGCCCCGGGTACCCTGCACATTATATGTAAAGGATGGGTAGGCGCAGCAGGAAGATATCTCCAGGTCCACCACAGGATGATTGGGAGCCTTGAGAATCAACTTTACATAATCTTCCGCATCCCCGAAAGTATTGGCCCTATCCATAATGCAGAGCACTTCCGGTTCTACATCATCCCCAAAAAGCTGAAGGGCCTGGTCCAAAGGATGGGGCCCGGTATTGAGAAGATTGCCTCCGTTGAAGGCCTGCAAAGTCTGCCAATCCCAGCGCCGTGCGAAGCTGTTAAAGGCGATGCTGATCTGTACGATCCGCCCCAGTACACCTGATTCAAGGATCTTTTTTACCTGCTGAAAATAAGGTGCAAATCGAGATTGCTGGAAAATAGCCAGAACCTTTCCCGATTTTTTCGCTGCGTCAATCAACTTATCTACTTCTGCCACACTTCTGGCCAGAGGTTTTTCACACAGCACATGAAAGCCGGCATTTAACAGCTCAAGGGTAATGGGTACATGCAAGTGGCTTGGGGTGGCATTGACGATTAGATCAATATCGCTCCTGCCGATAAGAGAATTATGGCTTTCGTAGCTTTCACAGCCGTATTCTCTTTCAGCCCTTTTCCTCCGATCCTCCAAGGGATCTACCACAGCAACAATCTTATATTGATCCTGCATCTTTATCAAACAATCCCCATGAATATCGCGTCCGCTTCTGCCCTGACCAAGAATGGCAACCCTGATCTGTTTCATGGAAACTCAACTCCCCTCTTTCATTCCTTTTTTTCACGAATCGATAAATATCAGATCATACTTCAACGGCATTCCCAGACCTGGCCGATATCGTCCAGGATCTTTTTCCAGCCTATCAAGCACTCCTCCGTCCCCTCGCGGCCTAAATAGGAAAAGGCGGATCCCTTCGGCAAAGCCAGCAATTCCTCACTGATATCGTGTTTGGGACGGTAATGGGTCTCCAAAATCACATATCCATCATATCCATCCTCAAGCAGTCTCCTGAACTGACCTTTATAATCCACCTGCCCCTGGCCAACAGGCACTCCTATGATTTTACCGTCATCCGTTTTCCTTGCATCTTTCAAATGCATATGGACCATATAGGGCTTGATGAGCTCATATCCGTTGGGGTAGGGAATCTCGCCTTCGGGGTCATAGATATCGTTGCCCGGGTCCCATAAAGCCCTGACATGTTTAGATCCTATTCTGCGGATCACCTTCACCAGCTGAGCTGCATTGGATGCAAAAACGCTTGGATCCGATTCCAAAACCAATATGAACCCTTCCCTTTCTAAAATCCTCAGGGGAACATCAAAACGGGACAGGATCTTATCAAGGTTTTCAGCAAAATTTCCCTTTTTCCAGAAGGTAAAACCGCGGATATAGCGAGCTCCCAGCCTATAGGCCAGCTTTATCGATTTTTCCAGAATTTCTATATGGGCTTTGTATTCATCCGGATCATCGATGTCGCATTTAAAAAAAGGAGCGCTGATAGCAGGCACCTCAAGCCCGGTGCCCTTAAGAATCCTTAATATTCTGTCTACATCCTCCTTTTCCAGTTCATGGGGGCCTTTTTCCCACACGGAGCGTATCTCCAGCCCTTCTAAATGGTATTTTATCGCCAACTGAACAGCAGCTTCAAAATCCTGAGAAATTTCATCTGTAATCACGCCTTTTTTAAACATAACAGCAACCTCCCTACAGGGATTCACCCTCTCTTGTAAACCACCTGACCGCCTATCATGGTCATAAGAATACGAAGGTCTTCATCAAACATGACGATATCGGCCTTTTTCCCGACTTCCAGGGAGCCGATTTCATGTTGCTTCCCGATAATGGAAGCAGGTGTTGCAGTCATCATCCTCACCGCATCCTGAAGAGGCACCCCTGCCAGCTTTACCATGTTCCGAACCAATCGATCGGCTGTCGCAACGCTGCCGGCAAAGGCAGACCTATCCATCAGCTTTGCCACACCTTCTTCGATGATGACCTTTTGACCGTTTTTCAAGCTTCCCAGGATGCTTTCACCCTCCGGCATTCCCGCTCCGCGCATGGAATCCGTGACGAGGGCAATTTTAGAAGGACCTTTTATTTTATAAACAAGCTTCAGCAGGCTTGACGGCAGATGAGCTCCGTCAGCAATGATTTCCACGGTCATATCATCGATTAAATATGCACTTTCAATGACCCCGGCATATCTATAGGCATTGATTCTCCGAACCCCTGACATGGCGGAATACAGGTGGGTTATATGGGTAAAGCCGTTTTCAAAGGCCTCCTGTACCTGTTCAAAGATTGCGTCCGTATGGGCTATGGAAGGGAGTATTCCCCTCCTTTTTAGGCACCTGCCGAATTCCAGAGCTCCATCAAGCTCCGGAGCGGCACTCCACCGCAGGATATCCTGGGACAGGCTTAAAATTTCCAGGTATTCATCCGGATCCGGTTTGCGTATGTATTTCGGGTCCTGGGCTCCCCTTTGCTCCATGGAAAAATAAGGCCCCTCCAAATGGAGCCCCAGAAGCCTTGCTCCCCTTGTATTCATTTCTTTGGCCTTTTGGAACACATCAAAGGTGCTTTTCAGTTCTTCATAGGTACTGGTAAGAGTTGTCGGAAGCATGGAGGTTGTGCCAAATCGGGCATGGATCTCTGCCGCACCTAGAAATGCCTCCAAAGTCCCATCCATGAAATCATGGCCTCCGCCCCCATGGGTATGGATATCGATGAAACCCGGGGCGATATAATTCCCTTCCGCATCGATGCCTGGCAGCTCTTCTGCAAAGCCCGTATCTTTTCCTACGTACTTGATACTGTCCCCTTCAACAACTACACAGCCTCTGTCAATGATCCGATAGGGCGTAATCACCCTGGCATTGGTTATTTTCACAGCCTTCAAGTCCTATTCCCCGCTTTACAATGGAATATTGCCTAACTGCAAGCTTTTATCTTCCAATCTTTACAGTATCATGCTTGCGCTGTCTGTGTCCAGGTATAAGACCGCATTCCTATGGGTCCTGAGAATAGAAGCCGGGCACTTTTCACTGATTTCCCCTTTTACTGTATGCATGACCGCCTCTGCCTTCGTCAGAGCCGGAACCACGCAAAAGATATACTCACCGGCCATTAATGCCGGAACCGTTAGGGTAATCGCATGGGTGGGAACCTTTTCTATGCTTGAGAAACAGCCGTCATGCACCTGCTGATTTCTACACTTTTCATCCAGCTCCACCGGCTTTACCAGCTTTTTATCATTAAAATCAGCAACAGGAGGATCATTAAAAGCAATATGGCCGTTTTCCCCGATTCCCATACAAACGATATCCGGGGGATATTTTTTTAAAAGATCGGAATACCTTTCGCATTCCGCTTCGATATCATCAGCATTGCCGTTCAGATAATTTACCGTTTTGAAGCCTACTAAGCCAAAAATCCTGTCCTTAAGAAAGTTGCCGAAAGCCTGAGGAGCATCCGGAGCCAGGCCTATGTATTCATCCATGTGAAAGGCATTGATTCTACTCCAATCAACCTCCCGGTCCGCTATTAGCGCAGCTAGAAACTCATTTTGGGAAGGTGCTGCCGCAAAGATCATGTTAATCTCGTTCTTTGTTCTTAATAGCTCCTTGATCCTGGATGCAGCTTCCTTTGCAGCCTGCATACCCATCGCTTTCCTTGAATCAAAGATCTTCACGATCAGATTTCCCGCTTTCATTTCCTTTACAAGAGCCACTTCCACCACTCCCTCGCTATATTGGGTAATCTTTCGTAGTAAATTAAAATCAAAAATTGAATAAAAAAGTGAGACCGTATGAAGGATGATCCAGGTCCCACTGACAAAAGTCAATTTAAGTATAGCCTCTGTTTTTCAAATAATCAAGTTCTTAGGCAAAAGGGCAGGCAATATCCCGTTATGAAAAAAGTAAAATGCTCAATGCCATAACAGCCATACCTGCAATCGAACCATAAATAGCGATATGATGCTCACCGTATTTCTCTGCAGTCGGAAGCAGCTCGTCGAGGGATATGTAGACCATGATTCCGGCAACGCCTGCAAAGATGAATCCAAACATCACTTCGTTGAAAAAACTCATCAATAGAAAATAACCTACAATCGCTCCTATAGGCTCCGATAGGCCTGAAAGAAATGAATATAAAAATGCCTTCTTCCGATTCCCAGTGGCATAATAAATCGGCACGGATACCGCAATACCTTCCGGGATGTTATGTATGGCTATGGCAATAGCAATGCTCAAGCCCATGGTAGAGTCTCGTATTGCACTAATAAAAGTGGCCAAGCCTTCAGGAAAATTATGAATGGTGATCGCCAGAGCTGAAAATAAGCCCATCCGGAGCAATTCCGAGTGGTTCGTCTTTTTATCCTCCATCTCCTCTACTCCACGCATTTCATGGGGGTTTTCCGCGCTTGGCACAAACTTATCAATGAGTGTACTTAAAGCCATTCCTCCAAAGAATGCCAAAGTGGTGAACAAGTATCCTTTCTGGCTTCCATATATGGCTGTCAGTGATTTTTGGGCTTCCGGAAAGATGTCGATGGTTGAAACATAAATCATGACGCCTGCAGAAAAACCCAAAACAGCAGAGAGGAATTTTTGGTTGGTTTGTTTTGTATAAAAGGCCAGTGCACTGCCTATACCCGTTGATAAACCGGCAAATAAGGTAATTCCAAAAGCAAACAGCAAATTCATAAGTCCTGCATCCATAACGATTCTCCTTTTATAAACTAAATTTGTTATACTATTTGGAAATGATGGATTAATCCTAGAATACGGAGCCTTCATCATACTTCTTCTTGGAGATGATTGCTGTGGTGCTGCGACTTATTCCACTAATATTTACCCATGAAGCAATCGAAGAAACACAAAATCTAAAGTTTCCACAGATTCATACACTTTACCCATAAAACACCTCTTATTTCTTATAAAACTCCCTGCCTTCTTTAGAAAGCCTCTCCTCCCATATCATTTGAAGCAAGGCCAGATCTTCCTTATAGTCAGTCCTGGAATCGTCTTCCTCATATTCGAGATTTTCAAGGATTTCTATTATAAATTGATCTTCTCCAAATTCTTTCCATTCCCTTTGGAGCTCACGATTCGGATGAACGCCTGCATCCAGTTTGAATTTAGCCCCGTTTATTGCCCCCTTCAAGTTTTGAGTTGCTTCAATGTAACATCTGTTATTCACTATTTCTTCTCCTCAACCTTTCCGCCCGCCTGAGCTTTGCCTCTTCGAACTCCTTTTTCTCTTCTTCCGTTTCAGGAATCAGGGGCGGTACCGGCGTTGGTTTGCATTCGTCATCCAAAGCCACATATGTCAAATAGGCCTTGTTCGTCATGATGATATTACCGTTCTTGATGTTTTCGGCATAAACTTTAACAAGGACTTCCATCGACGTTCTGCCGGTCCAGGTCAATTTTGCCTTAAGGATCACCAGCTCACCCATGCGGGCAGGATGCCTGAAATCAAGGCTGTCAACGGCAACCGTGGCAACAATGCGATTGCAGTGTCTTGAAGCTGCCATGGCCCCCGCAATATCGATCCAGTGCATCAGGCGACCTCCCAATAGATTGCCCAGCAAATTCGTATCATTGGGGAGAACCAGTTCGGTCATTTCCACCTGTGATGCACTGGGGGGCTTTCCCTTTAAATTCATGCTCTGATGAGTTTCTTTTTCTTCCATACTTTAATTCCTTCCTATACTCGATTTCTATTTGCCTCTTTCATATTGAAAAGGCCATTGGATGTCATGTCGTAACTCCTTGGCTGCATGCAAAGCCCAATATGGATTTCTCAAAAGTTCCCTGCCCAGAAAAATGAGATCGGCTCTGTTGTTTTGCAATATTTCTTCTGCCATTAAGGGTGAAGTGATCAAGCCTCCTGCGATTACACAGAGGCCGGTCCTCTCTTTTATGATCTCCGCATACTTTATTTGATAACCGGGATATGCTTGAATCGGAACAGGGACAACTCCTCCCGAACTGACATTTACAATGTCGATCCCTTCATTTTTCATCAAGTTCAGCATGTATGCCAAATCAGACGGATGATTGCCTTCTTCTAAATATTCTTCGGCGGAGACCCTGACGATAATGGGTTTCTCCGAAGGCCAGGCTTCTTTTATCTTTTTAATGATCTCCAGCAAAAATCGGGCCCGATTTTCAAGGCTTCCACCATATTCATCCCTTCTTTTGTTTGTCAGGGGAGACAAGAATTCATTGATCAAGTAGCCATGGGCTGCATGGATCTCTATTGCGTCAAAGCCTGCCTGATTGGCCCGTATTGCAGCATTTTTAAAAGCTTCTGTCACTTTGAAAATATCGTCCTTTGTCATTTCCCGGGGGCTTTTGTACGTCTCATCAAAGGCGATAGGGCTCGGAGCAATGATGTCTTCCGATGAAACGCCGCATTTTCTACCGGCATGTCCCAGCTGCACGGCAATTTTCGCTCCGTATTTCTTGCATTCAGTTACTATTCTCCTTAAACCTTCTGTTTGTTCATCGCTCCACAGGCCTAAATCATGGGAACTGATTCTTCCGCGAGGTTCAACGGCGGTTGCTTCCATAATGATCAGCCCAACCCCGCCTACTGCCCGGGTTACATAATGGACAAAATGCCAGTCATTAGCCAGTCCATCATTGCCGGCACAGAACATGCACATCGGAGCCATAACCACTCTGTTTCTAAGGTTCATACTTTTTATCGACAGCTCAGAAAATAGCTTCGCCACAATATCACCCTGCTTTCCGACTCATTATTCAAAGGAAATGTTCCCAATTCCTTTCATTTTCATCCGCATTTATTTCAATGAGATCGATTTTTCAACGATCGAATAAGCAGCTATAGCAACCGAATCCGGTTCATAGCAACGGACTTCATTCTCTAGTGTTTCCGTTTAAACAAAATCCCCAATGTATTCGGCCCGCAGTGACAGAAAATGGTGCAACCTGCGTTTGTTTCTATCACTTCATCAAAGTCAGCATATTTTGAGATCGCCTCTTTCACCTTTGCTACGGTTTGGGGGGAGCACATGGCATGGGTGACAAAGATCCGACTGGTATCAATATCGTCTCTTTCCGATAGCTTATCTTTCACATATTTTTCTAAACATTTATCAAAATCCCCTCTGTATTTTTTTCCCACGATCATCTTTCCGTCCACAACTTCAATACAGGGTTTCAATTGAAGGAGATTGGCTCCCAAAGCCACAACACCGGAGCAGCGGCCCCCTTTTCTCAAGTAATCCAGGCGATCAATCACAAAACTGGCTTCAACCCTGGGTATCAACTGCTCCAATCTTTTGCATATCTCCTTCGCATCCATTCCTTCTCTGGCCATTAGGGCTGCTTCATACACAACATGCCCGCTTCCGGTGGACAAGTTTTTAGAATCGATGACATAGACATTATCAAATTCCTGGGCGGCTAAAGAGGCATTCTGAAAGCAGGAGGAAAAACCTGAACTGATACAGATATGAATCACTGCTTCATACTTGGAGGCAAACTGTTCAAAAAAGCTCCTGTATTCATCAATGTTTAGTGCAGCTGTTTTGCATGCTTTGCCTTCCTCATCGACATATTTCCGAATATCATCGGTTGTAACATTGACACCGTCCCTGTATTCCTTATCGCCGAGGATAATTATGAGCGGTAATAAAGTAATATCCATTTCATTTAATATTGCCGGTGATAGATCACAAATGCTGTCTGCCGTTATTTTTATCATATTAAGTCCTCCCTTTGCTTTTACTGTATGACTTCATATAATCAATATATTATATATGTGTTATATCCTCTATTTATTATAAACAATGGATATAAAGCTATCAACTAAAAACAACTTGATTCATACTTTGAGTAGAATTTCATCAAATGGACTCTAATAAAAATGAATTTTGTCGCAAAAGTGCCTTTTGGATTCCATGGTAGCAGTTGTGGAGCCTCTTGGATTTGTACATTCTGATAACAGGCCTAATAACTCTTTATGATAGAAAGGTACCTGATGATTGGCTTTTTCATAATATGTATAGAGCTCTAAGAAAGCATGCATTGGAGGAGAGTTCCGTGAATACACCCGTTCCAAGAATACCGGCTTCCTGCCCGGAAGGCTTCAAAGGAAGATATGTCGTCTCACCGGGTGATACCCTGTATACCCTTTCGCAAATATTCAGAGTACGGCTTGAAGCCTTATATGCCAATAACCCCCACATACCAAACCCAAATCTTCTCTTTCCCGGGGATGTTTTGTGCGTTCCTTCCCTTATACCGATTCCATGCTGTGTTGAGCTGCAGAAAAGGGCCCGGCTGCCCTTTGGAACGGGCGCCGTAGCCTATGCAAACTTTGGACCTCGTGGCGGGCAATCCGTCAGCGTGCTTGCAACCTTACCTTTACCGTCTTTTTTCGGAAATTATGATATTTACATCACTACTGCTTTCTTTAGAGATATCGGAGGCTTTGGAAATCAGCTGTTTCCAACACGGGAAGATCCCCCCACCTGGTCATCGAGAATTGATCTCCCCACTGCCGTATCCATCTCTTCCGATACCAGAATCACCATACAACCGTCCAATTCTGTGACAGGGATCTCGGGGCCGGTGATATATGAAAACACTTTAGCCGGCTGCTGCAGATGCAGGCACAGTACCGTAAACAACAAGCTTCTAACCTTATCTGCAACTCCCAATGCACCAAATTCATCAGGCTTCGCGCAAGTTCATTTGGATCCGGCAAAAGTAGCTGTCTTTGGACTGAATCTGCCAAATCCAGAAAGCTACGGCCCGAGCTTTAGGGGATATAGAGCCTGGATCATTGATGTTCAGACGCAAAACCGATTTCGAATAGACCTTCAGAGATTCGCGAATGACATCTGGTTCGGCCAGTCCCAAAACGGCTCATTGGCAGGTTTTGATCAGATCATTGTGACTGCTAAGCCGATTCCCGGTTCATCTTCTCCTACAGGGCCTATCGTGTTATCCGGAAAGATATTTGATTGCTGAAACAAAAAAAGTCTGGTTGAAGCATTTTTTCAATCAGACTTTTTTAAATATCAGTAACTCAATCACATGAAAAAACCATGGATAGAAATAGACCATATCAGAATAATGCCTGGAAATTCATCAATACTAATAATATATCAGCCAATTTTCTAGGGTAAAGGAGTATGTACGATGGATGAAAATGAACAGATAGTTAAGAATCTGCCTAAATCAATGCCTCCTCAAAAGCAGGACAAGCAGCCCGGAATAGATGCTCTTATGAATCCCACTCCGGTATATGAATTCCCGAACTATACCCCTGCAAATAAGCTCAGTGGAAAGGTTGCAGTCATAACCGGAGGGGACAGCGGTATTGGAAAGGCTGTGGCAATCGCCTATGCAAAAGAGGGGGCGGATATCGTAATTATCTACCTGGATGAGCATGAAGACGCCAAAAATACAAAAAGTGTTATTGATAACATAGGGAGAAAGTGCATGGTTCTTTCCGGAGATATCGGAGAGGAATCCTTTTGCATGGATTCGGTTGATAAAATTATTAAAGAATTTGGAAAAATCGATATTCTTGTAAATAATGCAGCAGAACAGCATCCACAAAACAGCATAGAAGACATTACAAAGGATCAGCTGGAAAGGACTTTCAAGACAAACTTCTTTGGTGCATTTTATATGACAAAGGCTGTACTGCCCCATATGCAGCCAGGAAGCTGCATAATCAATACAACTTCCATAACCGCTTATAAAGGAAATGAAACCCTTATCGATTACTCATGCACCAAGGGAGCATTGGCCACCTTCACCCGTTCCATGGCCTTATCTCTCATCAGCAGAAACATTCGGGTCAATGCCGTGGCTCCGGGGCCTGTTTGGACTCCCCTCATTCCATCTTCCGGCAGCGAGCAGGATGTCGCAAAGTTTGGCAGCAACAATCCCATGGGAAGGCCTGCACAGCCTGCTGAACTTGCCGGAGCATATGTATATCTGGCCTCTATTGATTCATCCTATGTCACCGGGCAAACCATACATGTAAACGGCGGTGTAATAGTAAATATATAAGGGGGCAAATGAATTGGGCTGCTGCACAAATCATTTTTTCAAATTGTGGGGCAGCCCTTTGTACTTTTTCAAGGAAGTTAAATGATTCCTTGTCCTTTCAGCCACTCCAAAAAGTCCCTTACCTGATTTCGGAGAAGCTCCTTCGATCGTTCCTTCAGCATCGCTTCTTTCTCTTCGAAAGAAATGCTTTCATCCCAGATTTCTTCCTCTGTCAGCTCCGGCATAGGATCATAAAAGACACCTACCACATAATCCCGGACTTTCCCGTCCAGTCCATCCCGCAATATCTTCGCAGCAGAGAGAAAATCATAATCGCTTACTGAACTCTCCACCCCTTCCTTTACTCTCCAATTGCTGTAATCATCCTGGGAGACAAATTCCACTGCGATGTTCTTGCTGTCATCATAGCCGTCCAGCACCAAGTCACCTTTTTTGGATGAATCCACTTTGTTCTTTTCCGAAAGATAAAACTTAGTTTCAGGTATTCTCACATTCTCGAATTTTAGGATTTCAGCTCCCAGTATAATTCCCATACTCTCAGCTTCCGCCCGAATGACGTCCAGGGCCTCCTCCTCCGATAAAAAAGCAGGAGGAGCCACCGATACGCAGCCAAAGCTTCCTCTGCCGTCGCCGTGCTCAAAAATAGGCGCAATCCATTCGACTCTGCGAGTATTTTCCCCTCCGCTTTTGCCGTCATTTTCTTTATCAGGGTCCAGCACTGCGTCCGTAGACGGCTTGCAGCCACCCAGCATCAACCCCAGCAGAGCAGACAGGGCAATTAAGGTCCGACTGCTGCTCTTCCAGCGTTCCGGCAAGGACTTTAATAATTCCGGATGATTCAAGACTTCCAATTTATCAGGGTATTGCGGATGATCGTAAAATTTCACCGGTTTAATTCCCATAGCATAGCCTCCCTTCTATCGGCTTCCCTTTCCTTTCGCTGTATCTTCAATCAGTGAAAGGAGGGGAAACATATCGTTATAGTGCTTTTGGATAAAGATGGCGCTGCGCCTCTTATACAATTTCTCTGCCAATTTATCTGCAATGGGAAGCAAGATCCTTTCATGCTCGCACAGCACCGGAGATACTAGATCGATTCTGCCCGTTGCCTGCCGGTTGAGACAGCCGCAGTAGTGATTGCAGCGGCTCTTTACAGCACAGTCCCGGCAACTCTCTTTTTCTTTCTCGTTCAATTGATAAAGGCTCTGCTGTTTTATAAAATTAATTCCATGGTCAAGATCCCCTATTTGATATTCCCTGTCGCCGACGAACTGAACGCAGGGATAGATTAGGCCATCTGGTCCTACGGAAATTTGCTTCTTTCCAAGTTCACATCTTTCCCGGCAGTAGTTATGCCTGTTGATGTGGGAGCTGATCTTCACCTCAAAGGGGCTTAAGTAAAATTTATCCTCCAGGAGGGTTTTCTCCAGATAAAACTCTGCCAGTTTTTGATATTCCCTCTTTAAAATTCTCAGCGACTCCTCCGGCCATTCCGCGGCATAGTTCAAGGAGCAGATGAGATACCGAAACCCCTTTTCGTACAGGTACTTGACGGAATCGGAATAATGCTGCACGGTATCGGGATTTACCGTCATCAGGACCGGTGCATAGGGCCTGTAATTCAAAAGCAGGTCAATCTTTGAAGCCAATCGCTCAAAGGTGCCCCGGCCCTCCCTGTCGATACGGTGCTTATCATGGGCTTCTTGGATGCCGTCATGGCTTATGGCAATGAACAAATTCTCCCGGGCTGAAAACTTCATAAACTCATCATCCAGCAAAAGGCCGTTGGTTGTGACCTTGTAATGAAAATGGCAGCCCCTTTGCCTCTGCTTCCATTTGCCATACTCCATGGCTTCGCAAATGATGTCCTTGTGCAACAGCGGCTCTCCGCCAAAGAAGATAATGCCCACGGAGCTTTTTCCGTCTGATACCGCCAGATCCATGGCTTTGCATACCATATGGGAATCCATTGACTGCGGGCTGTTCCAGTCAACGTAGCAGTACGTACAGGCCATATTGCATTTGTTGGTCAAATGCAGTGTCAAATGCATTTTCTTTTCTCCTTGCCTTTTTATTGGTTAGACGTGAAGGTTACCCAGATAGTTCCATATATCAGGTGGGCTT
>Ga0134092_1001602_pt1 | contig 19360 bp, 15 predicted proteins | sample 3_6taG_FD_94454 | JGI IMG/M metagenome (GOLD analysis project Ga0134092, IMG submission 94454) | Switchgrass degrading microbial communities from high solid loading bioreactors in New Hampshire, USA - 3_6_20_6_A3 metaG | ecosystem: Engineered > Bioreactor > Semi-continuous > Anaerobic >... | reverse complement strand
CTTGTTCAGGCAGGTACTGCTATGCTGGCTCAGGCAAATACACAGCCTCAGAACGTATTGTCACTGCTGAGGTAATAATAGGGGTAACTGTAAAGGAACTCTGGTTTACCAGGGTTCCTTTTTAGTATATAGTATAGGTGTGGAAACAGCACTTACGGGGGTGGATACCGATGGATCAGCAGATATCAGAAATAATAGGAACTATTATTGAGCTTATAGCAAACGTAGAGAAAAGGATAGACGATATTTTCAGTAATACAGGTGACAGCGCCAGGTTTGAGAGGATAGCCGATTTGCTGGATGATTTGCAGGCGCTTTCCGAAGGTATAGATGTAATAAGGGACTATTATAAAGAAATCGATCTGATGGAATTACTGGAGAAGCTCGATATGCTTAAAAGGGCACTGGACGACTCCGACGATCTTCTCCTTGAAGATATAATGAGATATGAACTCAAAGACCTGCTTGTATATTGGAAGCAGATTCTGCAGAATTAAACAGTAATTCAATCCTCTAAACATATTGAGTGTATTTTCAAAACACAAAAATAAATATAAGTAAACGGAGTAAACCATGATAAACGACAGAAATACCAATGATAAAATTAAGTCTGTTAAAGCCAGAATAGAAAAGCTTATTGAAAATGGGCACCTTGAAGAGGCGAAGGCCGCTCTTGATATGTATGATGAAAAAATGCCGGGCGATCAGGATATTTGCTCCATGCGTGCGGTCATACATATAATTGAGGGCAATGCAGACGAAGCAGAGGATGTATTGCTGGAAGGGCTGCAAAAAGATTCAGTACACTTCGATCTGTTGTTTAACCTGGCATATATATATGAGCAGAGGGGTCAGCTTCGGAAAGCCATGGAGCTGTACTGCAAGGCAGGTACAGCTGCGGATGCCTCTCAGCGGATAAATGTTGAAGAGGCTGTAGCACGGCTTAGTCTCTCTGACGGCAGTATTCAAAAGGTTGAAAAAAACAGGGTTGTATTTTTCGTCAAGCCGGGTATGGACAGCTTCCTGGGAGATATTATACAAGGGCTGTCCGATGATTACTTTGTACGAAAAATAATCGTCAGTGACTTCAGGCAGATAGATGAAGGCATGGAATGGGCCGATGTTTGCTGGTTTGAGTGGTGTGATGAATTAGTAATATATGGAAGTGCATTGCCGCAGGCCAGACAAAAGAAAATCATCTGCAGGCTGCATAGCTATGAAGCTTTTACCGAATATATCCATAAAGCAGAATGGGAAAATATTGATAAGGTTATATTTATCGCTGACCATATCAGAAATTTTGTTTTGGAGCAACAGAAACAAATCAGGACCGAGCAGACTGTTATTATTCCCAATGGGATCGATCCTGAAAAATACACCTTTAGGAAATGCGGGCCAGGTTTTAATGTTGCTTATGTTGGCTACCTGAATTATAAAAAAGGACCAATGCTGTTGCTCCATACATTCAAAGCGCTTTATGACAGAGATAATCGCTATAAACTGTATATTGCAGGCAAGTTTCAGGATTTTCGTGACGAACTGTACTTTAACCAGATGATTAAAGAATTTGGTATCGGCAGTAATGTTTATTTTGAAGGATGGCAGGACGATATCAACCATTGGCTTGATGACAAAAACTATATCTTGTGCACAAGTCTGCTGGAGTCACAGAACATTAGCGTAATGCAGGCCATGTGTAAAGGAATCAAGCCTGTTATACACAATTTTGTCGGAGCAAGAGGCATTTATCCTGATGAGTATATATGGAATACTGTGGATGAGGCTGTCGAGGCTATAACCGGCACAACATATGAGTCAGAAAAGTACAGAGAGTTTGTTGGGAAAAATTACAGTCTGGCCGGCCAGTTAAAGCAGATCAGGGAACAGCTTTCAATTCTGCTTTCCTTCAATGAAGCAGCCCGCAGAATATCTGACATTTTTGCCGGGAAGAAAAGTGCTGAGGAACTTCAGCTAAATGATCTGACCGTATTGATTCCGTGCTATAACCGCGCAGGGATGCTCAAGGACGATCTGGATAAAGGACTTAAGCTGGGCAGCCAGCCAAAGTTGATTGTGGATGACTGTTCGACAATAGATAAAGAGTTGCTTAATGAAATAAGCGGAAACAAGAAAAAATACAATGCAGAAATAATTTTCAAGCCGGTTAACGAAGGCCTCGCACAAAGCAGATGGACAGGTTTACAGCATATTAATACGAAATATACTGCCTTTGTAGATGATGATGATATGCTTCTATGCTTAGACAGGGACAAGGCGATGGATGATATTTCTAGGTTAAATAACGGGTATGTTTTAATAGTACCAAGGTATCTTTTCAATCTTTACGATGACACAACAGAGCTTGGATATGACAGAAACTGTTACAGTGATAGAAGCGCAACCGATATATTGAGAGATATAGCATCAAAAAGTGAGATAAAGGCAATGCTTGCAGGGGGATCGATAGGCTGCACTGAGAATCTGAGAAATAATTCTTTTGCTAAGGAGTTCAGGGTTGCAGAAGACTTTGTTATGCTATCAAGACTGTTATCTGCCAATCCGGATATGAAGGTCGGTACTACAGAATCCCTTGTTCATGTAAGAAGGATAGCAAGAGATACTTTGAGCAAAGCCTTATCGCCTTACAAACTGGCAATGGGACTGATAGCCCAATGTATAGCATGTTATCATTGCCTGAGGCTTGGTATCGCTTCTTCTGATGAAGTGCTTGAATGGATGAGAAAGCGTGCTGCATTGATACAAAACATCTATGGATTTGGTGACAGCTTCGAAACAGAGCTGATAGCATACCTGACAGGTGAAATCAGTGAAGAGGTGTTCATCCACTTCCTTAAGCTTCATAACATAGGGGTCGAAAACACATTGGATGAACTGGCTCCGGAACTGAAGAAAATGAGAACATTTTTTTGCAGTGAAGCCAATGAATCTGAAAAAACATTACCAGTGGCCGGTGACCTGCCATTGGTCAGTATCGTAATTCCTACATTCAACCGCCGCGGTTTACTGAAACGCGCGGTGGATTCCGCGTTAAAACAGGATTACGGTAATTTGGAAGTCGTCATAATGGATAATTGCTCTGAAGATGGAACGGAGGAAATGGTAAGAAGCAACTATCTGAATGAAAAAAGGATTGTCTATGTAAAAAATGAGAGAAACCTGGGACCGGTTATGAATTCGCTGAAAGGTGTATATGAAGTTTCATCCGGCAAATATTGCCTGGTTCTGTTTGATGACGATTATCTGATAGATTCATCTTATATAAGGTCAGCAGCCGAATTACTGGAAAGAAGACCTGATGTGGTGTATGTTTTTGGTGGTGTATATCATAATGATATCATTGAGCAAAAGGTCAGAAGAGTCATTGCAGACCAGCCGGAAATCGTACACGGTCATGACTTGTTCCTTAACTTTAAATCCGCTAAATACCCAATAATGCCAAGTGTCAATACGATTCTGTTCAGAAGGGATATAGTTGTTGAGCACAAATGTCTGCAATCACCAACCAATGCAGTCGCAGGTGACATGTTTTTTCAGTTAAGAATGATGCTGCATGGAAATGTGGGATTTATCAGGAGGATAGCTGTCGTATATAACCTCCATACAGGTTCGATGAGCAGAAATATAGACAACCGTGCTACAGGCGACGGCGGCACTGACCATAATAAAGCGGTTGCTACTGCAGTTGATGATGTTAAGGGGCTGCATATGATCTATGAAGATGCGGTGAAATTGTACAGGTTCAACAAGGATGCTATGGATAAATGGCTAGCAAACAGGATATATAATTACCTGTACTGGAGATTAAATGAGACGGTTCAAACACGTAATGAACTTGATGCATTACTGAATTTTGTAAAAGAGACCTTCCCCGATTTCTACAGAGTATTTAAGGATTTCACTGATGAAAAATACGGAACAGCATAGCTGTTCCGTATTCCATATCTCAGCATGATTTACAAGCCTCTGTTATATATCAGCTTTTTTAAATTGTCGTTATGTGCATAAGGACTGTCTATCATGTCGATCATTATTGGCTGATCTTTGGCACAGGGTTTTATCAGTATTTCGCCGGACATCAGCTCTCTGCAGGAGATCTGCCCCTTTTGCAAAGGGATGGCCATATATATGTCATCAGCACTCAGCACATGACCTTCCGGCAGATCGCTTTTTGCATATACTCCCCGGACCAATCCATCCAGATACTTAATTTCATTATCCTTAGGTATCCTTTTTTCACTTCCGGTCGAGCCGCTTAATTCTTTTGCCTTGTGATATGCCTTAAACCAGGAATCGATTTCTTCAGGCAAAGAGCAGTAAGGTGATACAGGAATATTGTCCATATCTATGTCGATATGTCTTTCGAATGTCCGTGCTCCCTTAGCATAAGCTATCATCATTATTGCATCCAAATCACTATGGGCATGTGTGGACAGGCCAATCACATTATCCGGATACCTGTTTTTCAAAAAATCTATCTGGTTTAACTCCTGGTCACGGCTATCGCTTGGATATACTGAAACACAGTGATTTATTGCCAGCGGGATGTTGCGGTTTCTGAAAAAGGTGACAAGATCATCCATATCCTTCAATGATGACCCGCCTGTAGATACAATAACCGGTTTTTTTGTCTTTGCTATTTTTTCGATCAGCACCCAGTCATTTATATCTGAACTGGCGATTTTCAGTATCTGGATCCCCAGTTCGGAGCACAGGTCTACCGATTTCTCGTCAAAGGGAGTTGCCATTGTTATACAGGAACCGTTTCTTATAGCCTGCACCATTTTGGCAGTATCATCCTTGCACATTTTAGTATCCAGTGTTTTCTTTATATATCTTATATCCGTCCTGTCCCGGAAGTCTTTGTGGATGAAGGTATCTACATCTCTGATCTGCAGCTTTATAGCAGCCTTTATATTATTGAAGCGCACGATTTTTGAAAAATCCGAAATGATTTTCAGACCTCGTTCCAGACTGCCCCAATGATTATTTGCCAGTTCCAATACAAAAAGATCTTCAAAAATGCTGCTGTTCAAAAAAACGCCCCCATTCATTAAAGTGCATATAATACCAGTTCAAAACAGCTGTATTTATACAGTCTTAAGTAAAATTTATATCCGGTGTTCCACTCCTTAAGCAGCAGAGGGATCCTCCACAGATCATCCGGCTTGTGGTACAGGCATATGGCCAACTGAGGATGCTCATTGCAGATCATGTCTTTTGCACCCTTCAGTGCTTCATACTCAGCGCCTTCAATATCCATTTTGATAAATGTTGGCCTGAAACCGTGCAGTGCCTGATCAAGCGAAACACATTGTATTATAGTATCACCGTCTTGTGATATATTGCTTCCATCTCCCTGTCCTGACATAAATTTCAGCTGTTCGGCTGAAGACCATAACCCGCAGGGGAAAATATAGAGTTCCTTTGCCAGAGCTCTGTCAGGTTTATGGCATTCATGGCATAATCTAATGTAAGTATCAGTATCGGGTTCGAATGCTGCTATAGCCTCGATTTGGCCGTACCTTGCATAAATTTCAGCCAGGGTGTCACCGGTATAAGCTCCGCAGTCGATGAACCTGCGGGGATATTCCCAGCCTGGGATACCGTCTGGAAAGTATTGATTGGCAATTTGCGGAGAGGGCAATATACTGTAATCCCCCGTTAACCGGAACTTTATAAGTGCTTTAAACAAATCCTTGCTTAAATCATCCTGCCACAGGCTTGATGCTTCAATAATCTCATCCGTGAAGTTTTCATAATTATCCGGAGAAGTCAGCCACAGTCTGTCTCCAAAAAACTCCGGGTACACCAAATATAGATCGACAAAAGAAATGATATTTCTGTAACCCAGACTCTTCAGATTTGATACTATCTGCAGAATATCAGATGCAGGATTGAATACGGCCACCACTGTAAGGCTGGTGTTTTTCTGCGTTAGCGGGATACTTACATCATTAGCTTTTTTCACAGGTATCCCCATGTATTCACGTATCCTGTCAGATTTCTGATCAAGAAAGCATTCAACCGGAATATCCATACGACAGCAAAAGTCAAAGACGTCTCTGCCGCAGCTACCTGCACCATATATAAATACATGGTTATATTTGCTGATGAAGTCTGTCTTATTGTTCCGTATCTTTCTGTGTTCCAGTAGTTCATTTATTTCTGCGTTATTCATACAGCTCTCCTTAAACTATTCCGCCTCTGGCCAGGGATCAATAAGCAGGTTTTGCTTCAGTTCATTTCTGTCAAGAAATGGAGCGAGATCTTCCAGTGGCCTGGATAGCATCTTCCCGTCAGGAAGTTTTACGGATGAGGATCGTGGTGCAAATGGCTGGTCAATTGTAAGCATAATCTCGCATATTACAGCACCTTCACTCTTCAAAGCCGCTTTTACAGACTCATCGAGCCTTTTATGCTCTGAACAGCGTATAAAAGGTATTTGATATGCATATGCGATTCTCTCCATGTCAGGAAAGCTCACTCCATTTTCAGGTTCACAGCCCACCAGCGGTTTCCCGAAAAAGTTTGTCTGTGTCTGCCGGATTGAATGATAGCCGTTATTATTAAGGACAAATATTTTAATGGGCAATCTGTTGTGCACGATAGTCTGCAACTCCTGCAGGTTCATTTGGATACTTCCGTCGCCGGCAAGACAGATCACATCGGAAAAGCCTGATCCGACACATGCGCCTATTGCTGCCGGCAGGTCATACCCCATTGATGCACAGCCGGAATTGCTGTAAAGCCGTTGCCCTTTCTTGATTTTTATAGTTTGAAAAGCGCAAATGCACGCAGTTGCATTGGCAGTTACGATTATGTCATTTTCCTTCAGATTATTGCTCAGAGTATCCATAAAGCAATATGGATTGACCAGTTCATCTCTGTGCCAGTATTCCTCTAATACCACCGGATATTTTCTTTTTCTTTCCCGGCACCATTGAACCCATTCGCTTTTTTCCGGAAGACCATTCGGTATAAGGCTTCCGGTGAGTTCTTTGATAAAATCACGGCAATCTGCATGAACTGAAAGATCTGGCCTGAACGACGGCTTCATGAATTCTGCAGGATCGATGTCAACCATTATTTTATATGCTTTTCTGGCGACGCTTTCCCAATTGTAGCCGATCTGGCGTATATTCATACGGCAGCCTAAGACCAAAACCACGTCTGAATTTTGTACAGCAAAGTTTCCTGCACGGTCCCCTATGGTTCCAGGTCTTCCGATATACAACGGATGGTCGCTGGTAATGATATCGTGTGCATTAAAGGCTGTAACAACCGGTATGTTCAGAAGATCAATCATTTTAAGAACATCTTCAGCCGCTCCGCTTGTTCTGACACCTGTACCAATGAACAATACAGGCCTTTGTGCCTTATCAATTATTTTGATGACTTCGTCCACAAGACTTTTTAAAACTTTTGGAGGCAATGATCCGGAATCTTCCCGGATATCATAGCCGGGAAGTGTATCCTCGTCGACTAATGCACTTTGGACGTTTAACGGGATGTCCAGCCAGCATGGGCCTGGTCTCCCCGATATAGCCAGGTACAAAGCTTTTTCAAGGTGATACCGTATTTTTTGCGGATCTGTTACCATTTCAGCATATTTGGTCATGTTTGCCACGGAAGCAGTTATATCAAATTCCTGATCGCCGAATTGCCGCAGCGGCAGGTTGGTGCTGCGGACAGTAGTATCATATCTCACCTGTCCGGATATTATCAGCATGGGTATGGAGTCGAGCCATCCCCCAAGTACACCTGTTATAGCATTTGTACCGCCGGGACCTGTTGTGACGCATACTGCGGCTATGTTGCCTGTAAGACGGGCATAGCTCTCAGCTGCCATGGCACAGGCCTGTTCGTGGTGGTTGTATATGCATTTCAATCCCGGATGCTTGCCCAAAGAGTCATTTAGGTGCATCGCTCCGCCGCCGGTAACTGTAAAAACATGCTTTATGTTATGTGCCTGCAGAAAGTTGGCGATATAGTCAGATACTCTTATCATTTCTTACCTCCGGACTTCATTTGTCAAAAAGAAGTTTTTGCCTGTCGATTAGGTGAATATTACTTTTATACCAATCATAGAGTTCACTGATTGCATCATCCATGTCGGTAAATTCCAGCGATTCTATCTCTGAACGCAGTCTGCTGTTATCACCGCTGTATTCTGCGCCCATGCCTTCCTGAGCGATTTTGATCGGAAGATCCTTGCCGGATATGCGCAGTACCTTTTGTGCCAGAGTATAGAGTTCTATCGAACTGTAAGGTGTAACATTATAAGTCCTGTATTTTGGTTTGTTTTCTATGAAATACCTTAAGATCGGAATGAAATCATTAATGTAGATATAGTCGAACTTCCTGTTTTGTTTGATTGTTACCGGCAGGTTAAAAAGGGTTTTACATATTGCATTTGATATAAATCTGATAGCATAATCCTCGTATTTTCCGAACACTCCGAAAAGTCGAAGGTTAACAATATCTTCCGATGAACTTTCTATATATTTTGCGCAGAGATATTTGGAGAAACCGGCTTCATCTAAAGGGACATGTTTATCGAAGTAGTCTTCCGTCATTTTGGGAATATAATACCTTATATCATATTCCAGGCCTGAGCCAAGGTGAATCATCCTGCCAAACCTGTGCTTGTTTCTTGCCACATTCATAAACATCCTTGTATTGTTATACAATAATGCTTCTGTATCAGCAGCATTTCTGTGACCCGGCTTTATCGCGCAATGGATAACTACGTCGATATCGTTTTGTGCGAAGAACCTTTGTACCATGTCTTCATCAAGCAGATCCAAATCCTTGCGGGCGGGAGCGAGGATATCATAGTATGGCTTCAGTTGCTCGCAAAGATTCTTTCCAATGAACCCGCTGCCGCCGGTAATCAGTATTCTCATATCATTACTCCTCTTCCTTTGTAAAAATCTCAAATATATTAGCAATACCCACGTATTGTTTATGGAAATTAGTTAATATTTATATCGGAAATACCGGCATCTATATTACAGTAATATCATTATCCAGGTCCATTGAACGGATTTGCTCGATTATCTCGTCACTGTGCAGAGCGGAGCAAATGACTATCTTATAAGTTTGAAACAGTTGTTTGCTCGGTGGATATATAGTAAAGCCTGATAAGCTTTTGCCGTGCTTATTTGAGTCATTATCAACTATTCCCATTATATTGCATTTACTCAGGTTTGTGTCAGAGAGCAGCCTTAATGTGTACGATCCTGCTCCCCAAAGGATGATACTGTCTTTTCTGCTGTATAGTTCATCGATCTTCTGTTTTGTGGAATCCAGGGACGACATTCTTACATACTTAAGTATTTCATCCTTCACTTTAGTGTCCTTTGCTGATTTCTGAAATATCATGAACAGAGCAGGATATTTCCTGTCTTTTGCTACTGTCAGTTCTTTCTCTTTTGCAAAAAGCATTTTAAATCCAAATCTGCTGAGCAGATTATTCATAGAGGAGTAACTGAAATGATTAATATGTTCACAATCAAAATAATAATAAGGTACTACATAATAATCAGTATATTTTGCTGCATTCGGTACTTCTATACAAATCAGTCCGTTGTCATTAAGCAGATTTCTGCAGTTAATAAGAGCTGTTTCCAGATCTCTGACATGCTCAAGCACATGTGACAAAATTATGCAATCGAACTTCCCCGCAGGTTCGTCTGAAGTCAAAAATTCATTATCAAATATACTGCCTTCATATGCGGTAATACCTGCTGATCTTACGTTGTCAACGCATTTGACAGATGGATCAATTCCTGTCAGGTTTTTATAGCCATTATTTTTTAAAGCTAAGAGTAATCCTCCGTTAGCACAGCCCAGATCCAATATACTGTCATCCGGCTTGATGTATTGGGCTAAATCGTTGGCGGTTTCAAGCAGCCGTGAAATGTCATCTGAACGGGCAAAACCTCCTGTTGCTACTTTGTCATCTTCATATTTTGAATTCAGACGATAATACATATCATAATCTTCCTGCAATGCCGGAGTATCTGCATAGACAAAACCACATGACGTACAGCTCAGGATATGGTATGAAGATGGAAGATGACACCCGGCAGTCAGTATAAAACTTTGCTCGTGAAGTATTTCGCCGGTACTGCATTTGCAGACGGGGCACTCCCTTATAGCTACTTTGATTTTTATATCTGTCATGTTATTACCTCATATTTTCAATAACAAAATTTTTTATAGAACTGATTATTTTGCTGATCATGGTATCTGTGAGACCTGGGTACACGCCCAGCCAAAACGTGTTCAGCATCACTTTGTTGGTGTTTTCGAGATTCCCAACGGTTCTGAATCCTTCCCGGGAACTGCGCATTTGATCGAAGCAGGGGTGCTTTGTCAGGTTACCGGCAAAAAGCATCCTTGTCTGTATCCCGCTGCCTTCGAGATAATTTACGATTTCCTCCCTGGAAAACGGTACATTGTCCCTGACAGTAAGTACAAATCCAAACCAGCTGGGGTCCGAATATGGTGCCTGCTCCGGCAAAATAAATACATTTGAGAGATCGTCCAGTTCAGCTCTCAATCTGCTCCAGTTCTTTTTCCTGGCATTTATAAAAGCCGGCAGCTTTTTTAACTGTGCACATCCTATTGCTGCCTGCATATCTGTAACTTTCAGATTATAGCCAAAGTGCGAGTACACATATTTATGGTCATAGCCACAGGGAAGCTCCCCGTACTGCCTGCTGAAACGCTGCCCGCACCTGTTGTCCGTTCCTGAAGGGCAAATACAGTCTCTGCCCCAGTCACGAAGTGAACGGATTATTCTGTTAAGCAGCGGATTATTTGTATATACTGCTCCGCCTTCTCCCATGGTAATATGATGCGGAGGATAAAAGCTTGATGTTCCGATATCGCCAATTGTCCCTGTAAATCGTTCATTTCCGTTGAAAATATATTTTGAACCCAGAGCATCACAATTATCTTCAATCAGCCATAAATCATGCTTATCACAAAAATCCCTGACAGCATGGAGATCAAAAGGATTGCCAAGGGTATGGGCAAGCATGACTGCTTTGGTTTTATGCGACAATGCTTTTTCCAGGTCGGAAATATCAATGTTGTATTGCGGTATAGTAACGTCCGCAAAAACCGGTACAGCACCGTACTGGATGATCGGAGCTACTGTTGTAGGAAAACCGCAGGCCACAGTGATGACTTCATCACCGCGTTTTATTGCGCGGTCCTCAAGCAGAGGGGAAGTTAATGCCATAAATGCGATCAGGTTGGCAGAAGAACCGGAATTAACGAGAGTCGAGTATTTTACTCCCAGGAAGCTTGCCAGACTGTTCTCAAACTCATCCGTGTATTTACCTGAAGTAAGCCAGAAATCAAGTGCACTGTCGACCAGATTTACCATTTCTTCGCTGTCATATACTCTGGCTGCATATGGTATGCGTTTGCTTTCATCCAATTTATGCGTATGATATTTGGAATAATATTCTGAAACCATCTCAAGAATTTGCTGCCTTGCCTGCTTTTCGTCTTTAGTTTCGAACATGGGATAAATCTCCTTTGCAGAAAGTTTCAGATCTGAATATGATCCTATTATAACTTAATTCATGCTCATTTGACATAATAAGATTTTGCTAACGGCTTAGTGTGTAAAAAGATTTATAATAATAAACAAATGGGATGTCGAAATATGTATTGGACATGTTATGGCATTCTAAATGATTGGAGATGTTGCGATGAAAGTAGTGATACTGGCAGGGGGGCTCGGCACGCGTATCAGCGAGGAATCACATCTTAAGCCCAAGCCGATGATCGAGATCGGGGAAAGACCCATCCTCTGGCATATTATGAAATGCTATTCGTACTACGGTTTCAATGAATTCATAATCTGCCTTGGCTATAAGGGAAATATCATCAAGGACTATTTTGCAAATTATTACCTTTATGGTTCTGATGTTACGTTTGATATGAAATACGGAAACAATATGCAGGTCCATGACAATACAGTTGAGCCATGGAAGGTGACTTTGGTCAATACCGGTATTGATACGCAGACCGGCGGCCGGCTAAAGAGGGTGAAGCAGTACCTGCAGAATGAGACATTTATGATGACATATGGAGACGGTGTAAGTGATGTTAATATTACAGAAGTTCTAAAATTCCACCGTGAGCATGGAAAGCTGGCAACAGTAACTGCGGTACAGCCGGGCGGCAGATACGGCATATTGGGAATAAAGGATGATGACACTGTACTGGAATTTGTCGAAAAGCCGAAAAATGTCGATGCCTGGATCAATGGAGGCTTTTTTGTCCTTGAGCCGGCGGTGCTCGATTGTATAGAAGGTGACGAAACGCCCTTTGAAAGAGGCCCGCTTGACAGGCTCGCAGAAGAAGGACAGATCGCGGCATATAAGCATACGGGCTTCTGGCAGTGTATGGACACTCAAAGAGACAAGTATTACCTTGAAAGGCTGTGGAGTGAGGGTAAAGCTCCGTGGAAGGTGTGGTGACATGAACCACAGTTTTTTTAGCGGAAAAAGGGTATTCATCACCGGACATACCGGCTTTAAAGGTTCGTGGCTTTCAATATGGCTCATGAAAGCCGGGGCGGAAGTCACAGGCTACGCTCTGGAACCGCCCACTGATCCATCAATGTTTGAGATATGCGGCATCGGAAACAGGATTCGTTCCATTACAGGGGATATACGGAACAGAGATGCTTTGGAAAAAGCACTCACTGAAGCCGGACCTGAAATAGTTTTCCACATGGCCGCACAGCCGCTGGTAAGGCTTTCGTATGACAGGCCGGTTGAAACATATGAGACCAATGTCATGGGGACTGTAAATCTCCTGGATGCAATCAGACGATGCTCCGCTGTTAAAGCCGTTGTAATCGTGACATCTGATAAATGCTATGAAAACAGAGAATCCTTCTGGGGCTACAGAGAGACGGACAGGCTGGGAGGCTATGATCCTTACTCTAACAGCAAGGCATGCCAGGAGCTGGTGACATCTGCTTACATCAATTCCTTCTTCAACACTGCCGATTATGACAGACATGGTATTGCGATATCCACCGCACGTGCCGGAAATGTAATAGGCGGAGGGGACTTTGCATTGGACAGGCTTGTCCCGGACATTATAAAAAGCATTATCAGCGGAAGCCAGCTCTCCATAAGGAATCCTCGGGCAGTAAGGCCATGGCAGCATGTAATGGAACCTCTATATGGTTATATGGCTCTTGCACGGAAGTTGTACCTTGAGGGTCCGGCCTATTCAGGTGCCTGGAATTTCGGGCCTGATGACGAAAACATAAAAACTGTGGATTGGATTGCCCAAAGGTTACTGCGGCTTTTTGGCAAGGACGGCGGGTATGTACAGGACAACGGCAGCAATCCCCATGAAACAAGCTGTCTGAAGCTGGACTCCACAAAAGCAAGGCAGCTGCTGGGATTTTCTCCAAGGCTCGATATAGACAGGGCACTGCAGCTGACAACGTATTGGGTTAATGCGTTTATGGACAAAAAGGATATGTTGAGTGTAACCCTTGACCAGATTGATGAATATGAAAAAATCGGCTCAAAAGTCTGAGCCGATTTTGCTATCTGAACGATTTTATTTATTGAAAAATTTCATAATAAGACCAGCTGTATATTCCAGACCCTGCATGCTCATCTCAGGGTAGACAGGCAAGGCCAGCACGCTTGATGCTGCTTCTTCCGCCGCAGGGAAATCACCTTTTTTGTGTCCGAGGTAATTGAAACATTCCTGCAGATGCATGGGAAGCGGATAATATATCTCTGTATCGACACCGTTTTCCTTAAGATAAGCTTTCAATTCATCACGCTTCGCTGTCCGGATGCAGTACTGATTATATATATGCCTGTATCCGGGCAATGCAGATGGTGTGCTGATGAACTCTGCAGTCACGCCGGTCAGGAGCTCATCATATATATGCGCATTCTTTTGTCTTTTTTCGGTCCAACCGTCCAAATACTTCAGCTTTACCAGCAGAACGGCAGCCTGTATTTCATCCAGCCTGAAATTTCCGCCAATGACCCGGTGGTAGTATTTGGGGTTTGATCCGTGGACCCGCAGGACCTTCATCCTTTCATGGAGATCGGCATCATTTGTCACGACCATCCCGCCGTCGCCAATCCCGCCAAGATTCTTTGAGGGGAAGAATGAGAAGCATCCTATATCACCGATACTGCCTGCTCTTCGCACAGTTCCATCAAAAGGGCACTCGGAACCAATCGCCTGAGCGGCGTCTTCAACTATTTTCAGACCGTATTTACGGCAGATGGGAACTATCCTCTGCATATCAGCCATCTGCCCAAACAGATGGACAGGAATTACTGCCCTTACGCGGGACAGTTCTTCGTCTGTCATATTTTCCAGCAGTATTTCAAGCTTCTCAGGACTAATATTGAAAGTAACGGGATCGATGTCAGCAAATACGGGCTTTGCACCTAGCCTTGCTATACAGCCTGCTGTTGCGAAGAACGTGAAGGGAGTAGTTATCACTAAGTCACCATGACCGACGCCTAAAGCCATCAGAGCCAGAAGCAGTGCATCAGTTCCTGATGATACACCCAGAGCATACCTGCATTGGCTGTAAGAGGATATCTCTTTCTCAAGTTCAGATACCCTCGGGCCAAGTATGAAATGCTGGGATTCCAGTACTTCATCTATTGCTGCCCTGACCTCATCTTTAATTTGTGCATATTGGGCTTTCAAATCCAAGAGAGGGATTTTCAATTTATTACCTCCTGCTGTTTTAATCTAAAGCAAACGGATAAATTAAACCGATAACACCCTGCCGCATCTGCTGTTATCGGTTTTGGTCCATTATGGTGATTATGCCGTTTTCAAGGCTGTATTCACTGCCGCATTCGTGACATACAGTGCTGTTTTCTCCGTGAGCAGTTTTAAGTTTTGCACCGCATCTGCAGACCCAGCCTGTCTGCCTGGCAGGATTGCCAACGACCAGTGCGAAATCCGGTACGTCCTTCGTAACCACGGCACCGGCTCCGATAAAGGCATACGTTCCTATCGTATGTCCGCATACGATTGTGGCATTTGCCCCTATGCTGGCCCCTTTCTTAATGATGGTCCTTCTGAACTCATTTTTTCTGTTTATATGGCTCCTGGGATTGATGACATTGGTAAAGACTGCAGAGGGACCGATGAAAACATCATCTTCGCAAATCACTCCGGTATAGACTGAAACATTGTTTTGGATCTTTACATTGTCACCTATGACAACATCGGGCGATATCACCACGTTCTGGCCTATGTTGCAGTTCCGGCCGATCCTGCAGCCGCTCATTATGTGCGAGAAATGCCAGATTTTTGTTCCGGAGCCTATTTCGCAAGGATCATCGATATAACTGGATTCGTGAACATAATAATCTCTCATAATATACCTGCCTCTAAATACTGCAAAATCAACTCTTTGCCCGGCTTTATGTTTGGAAGAACCGTCCCTCTGCTCAGTTGTCCAGCGGAAGAGGGATACTTCGGCCTTCGCGGGCTGATTTGTATATGGCGAGAATCAGCTCTAGGGATTTTCGTCCCTCGCGGCCGTCCGTGTCAGGTTCTGCTATGCCCATGAGAGTGTCAATGACATTCTTATAATATCCTGTATGGCCAAATCCATACACGTTCGGCGGGTTATAAGCGCTGGCTTCCACCAGCTTGTCATCGTCATCGTAATCACGGAATTCCCAGTGCTCTATTTTGTTAACAGCTATGCCGCCGACCTTTACAGTGCCGTTTTCACCGATAATGGTAAGCGATCCCTCAAGGTTTTTCGGGTATGTGAGCATTGTGACATTGATGGATCCCATAGCTCCGTTTCTGAATTTGATGCATGCAGTACCCGTATCTTCTGTTTCGATCCTGCGGGCCAGTGTCCCTGTATATGCGCTGACGCTTTCGACTGGTCCGATAAGCCATTCTATCATGTCCACATAATGACTTGCCTGGTTCATAAAGGCGCCGCCGTCAAACTCCCAGGTCCCGCGCCATTTGGCATCGTTATAGTAAGACTGGGGCCTGGACCAGAGCACATTTACAATAACCATATAGATACGCCCGAACCGGCCCTTGTCTATTGCCCTCTTTACAAGCTGGAGGGTGGGGTTCAGGCGGTTTTGTTTTACAACAAAAAGCTGTACACCGTTTTCGTCACATGCTGATATCAGTTCATCTGCTTTTTTCAGGTTTGTAGCCATGGGCTTCTCAGTTATCACATGGATCTTTTTTCTGGCGGCAGCTATTCCGTGTGCAGGATGCAGACCACTGGGAGTACAAATGGATACTGCGTCCAGATCACCTCTGGACAGCATGTCATCGAGATTTGTGTAGAAGTCGACGGCATGCTCCTCTGCGGTCCTTTGTGCCCTGACAGGATCATTGTCACACACGGCTACAAGTCTGGCCCGGTTTTGATGCCTGGCGATCGCTTCGATGTGGTTCTTCGAAATCCTCCCACAGCCCACCAGACCGAAATTTATAATATCTTTCATTAATAATGTCACCTCTTATGCAGAACGACTTTCGCCGCCTCTTGCTATACTTTTTTTATCGGCATGATAAGATGATCATTTTATGCTTATATGTTCAATGGCCTTCCATTGCCGCAAAAAATAAACTTATTACTTTTTTGTTCACTTTTGACTGTGCTTCTTAAAATTAGATGTAATATTTTGTGTTTAATTGTCTCCGGATAGTCGATATATAAAATAACTAGAATAAAAGGCGGCGGATTTCAATGGGTGAAATCAATATAAAGAAAGCATTAATCGATAAAATCACCAGCAAAACAGCGGTCGTAGGAGTTATCGGTTTAGGTTATGTCGGACTCCCGCTGGCTGTTGAGAAGGCTAAGGCCGGATACAGGGTCATTGGCTTCGACATCCAGGAGCAAAAGGTCAGGATGGTCAATGACGGAGTGAACTATATAGGGGATGTGGTCCCTGCAGATCTGAAAAGCATAGTTGATTCGGGCAGGCTTAAGGCGACCGGTGATTACAGCTTTATTTCAGGTGTGGACTGTATAGCCATTTGTGTGCCGACTCCGCTGGATGAGTATTTTCAGCCCGACATATCATATGTAGTAAATTCAGTGAGAGAAATCGCGAAATACCTTCATAAGGGCATGCTGGTCGTACTTGAAAGCACGACTTATCCCGGGACAACCGATGAGATAGTCAGGCCTGTTCTGGAGTCAACGGGCCTTAAATGCGGAGAGGATTTTTATCTTGCATTCTCTCCTGAGCGGGTCGATCCGGGCAATAAAATATACAATACAAAGAACACACCCAAAGTGGTTGGAGGAGTGACTCCTGACTGTACGGAAGTAGCTGCTGCACTGTATAACAATGTTCTTGATAATAATGTATTCAAAGCATCATCTCCCAAAGTAGCGGAAATGGAAAAGATACTGGAGAACACCTTCAGAAATGTCAATATTGCATTGGCAAATGAAATGGCAATAATTTGCGAAAAGATGGGCATAGACATATGGGAAGTTATCGAAGCTGCTAAAACAAAGCCTTACGGCTTTATGCCCTTCTATCCCGGACCTGGTGTCGGGGGCCACTGTATAGCGGTAGATCCGTTTTACCTGACTTGGAAGGCCAGAGAATTCGGCTATCATACCAGGCTTATAGAGACGGCAGGGGAGATCAATAATTATATGCCCGAGTTTGTGCTGGAACGGTCAATGAAGATACTGAACCGCTTCGGTAAACCGCTCAAGGGATCGGAAATTCTTGTGCTTGGAGCAGCTTACAAGCAGGATATCGATGATGTAAGGGAATCGCCGGCGCTGAAGGTAATGGATCTTTTGGTCAGGAATGGCGCAATCCTGAAATACAACGACCCGCATGTACCGTCATTCAGCTACAGAGGGATGTCATACGTCTCTGTTGGACTGACTGCTGAGGTTTTGGAGGCTGCAGATCTTGTGATCATTACGACCATGCACAGCAGTTATGATTATGAATTTATTGAAAAGCACAGTAAGTTTATATTTGATACAAAAAATGCTATGAAAAATGTGAAGGACAGGTCGAAGATAGAGACACTGTAAAAGGGAGCAGCTATGCTTTATACTCTGTGATCCCTGCCAATAGCGGTTCTGGCAGCGCCTGCCCGAAGAGCTGTGTATAATTTGACTGTAAATACTCTGGTATATTAATCCGATAAATATATAGAAGAAAGTTTGCCTTTATTCGTTTATTCACGGAGGGATTTATATGAGGATTAATGGCACGGATGCCGCAGTAAGTTTTAATATCGGCAGCGGGACGCCGGGTATTGCCGGCAAAGCAGCGGATACAGTACAGATGCGGCTCGGACATAATAAAAGCCAACAGCCAAAAGGAGCCGAGGAGTATCCTGCCAATGAAAAGGTGGTTTCAGAGGCGGTTGAGAAAGTTAACAGGGCGCTTGAGGGAACCAACAGGGTATTTCAGTATTCTGTACACGAAGGTACGAAGGATATCATGATAAAAGTTATCGATGAAACCACCAAAGAAGTGATCAGAGAGATACCCCCGGAAAAAATACTGGATATGGTTGCCAGCATGCTTGAGATGGCAGGTTTGATTGTGGATGAGAGAAGGTGATTTGTAGATGAGTTACATAAATACGACATACAACAGTATTACAAGGATGACAGGGCTATCGGGCCTTGATGTCGACAGCCTGGTTTATCAGCTGATGCAGATCGAAAGGACGAAGGTCGACTCTGTTTCAAAGAGCAGGCAGCTGCTTGTGTGGAAGCAGGAACAATACAGGGAGATCACAAGTGCACTCCAGAGCTTCAGCAATGAGTATCTTAACTCGCTGAAGGCTGCTACGGACATGAGGAATTCCTCTGTATACAGTGCATTTGCTGTAAAATACAACGGCCAGGACACAAATTCATATTTCACAGTGTCTGCAGGATCCGGAGCAAGAGCCGGAAACTACACCATCAGTAATATCACAACGGCAAAGACGGCAAAGATTGCCGGTTCCGCAGCCGCAGATGTAATTACGGGAAAGGCCTTGACTGAAGCCGATTTTAAAAGTCTGGCCGGAGGCACTGTTTCTGTTGAATTCAATGGTGTAAAAAAAGATATAACTCTGTCGGACGGCATAAGCAATGCTGCTGATCTGGCTTCCGAGCTGCAGACCAAGCTCAACGCGGCGTTCGGCAGCGGAAAGATCACGGTTAATGCAGAAGCGGGAGCACTGAAAATCACAACGGATTATACGAACACAGTAACCTTCTCCGGCACCACAAACGGAGGCTATAACGCCATACTCAACAGTGATCTGAGCAACG
>Ga0134092_1001601_pt1 | contig 19362 bp, 17 predicted proteins | sample 3_6taG_FD_94454 | JGI IMG/M metagenome (GOLD analysis project Ga0134092, IMG submission 94454) | Switchgrass degrading microbial communities from high solid loading bioreactors in New Hampshire, USA - 3_6_20_6_A3 metaG | ecosystem: Engineered > Bioreactor > Semi-continuous > Anaerobic >... | reverse complement strand
TTTTACGCTAATGGACGAATATCTTCAAATGCTTTTATCAAGCAAAGCGAAGCCGACTTAAGAGGATTTCCCCGGTTCTGCTCCGAATGTCGGAGTTTTAAGACTTTCATCAAGCAAAGCGAAACCGGCCTAAGCCCACCTGGCCTGAGAGGACCAGGTACACATCCAGCCTTCCCTCTGGGCCTTGAATGCTGCAGGTTTGCGTTGTCCAGGACTGGGGCCCTCCGGTATCGGGAAATCTGCAGACTCCGGCCAGGGGTCCTGTGGGGCTGCCCAGCCTGATCTCGATGGTCCCGCCGCCTTTTCCGCCGGCTGTGCGGGCTTCAAAGCGGCTTACGCCTTTAAATTCCGCATCCCAAAAGGCGATCCAGGCCTTCTCTTCAAGATTTCTTACGCAGACCCGGTCCTCATAGGACTCATCGAGGAAGATTCCCCTGCAGTCATCATAGTTCTCCGCCCGGGTCGGCTTTTTTAGGTTCCTCGGCGGGATGACCTCCCCTGAAACCTCCAGGATGCCGGTCAACCTTATATCAGCCGACGAAGCCCCTATCATGATCTCATAGGTGCCGGATTCCACGCAGAATTTTTCCCTGGTCACATCCCAGAAGGCCAGTTGTTCCCCGGACAGGGTGAAGCTTACATTCTTCGTCTCACCGGGCTTTAGATGAATCCGTGTAAAGCCTTTCAGCTCCTTCTTAGGCCTCGGCACCCTGGACTTTTGAGCCCGGACGTACAGCTGGACCACCTCATCCCCGGCAATCTTGCCGGTATTTGTGACATCAAAGCTTACGGTCACCTGTCCGTCTTCAGATAAGGACCTGGAAGAAAGCTTCAAATTGCCGTAGGAGAAGCCGGTATAGCTCAATCCGTAGCCAAAGGGATAGAGGGGGTCCCCGTCAAAATACATGTAGGTGCGCTTTCCCCTGATGATATCGTAGTCCCGCATATCCGGCAGCTGCTTGACCGAGCGATACCAGGTCATGTTGAGGCGGCCGGCGGGATTGTAATCCCCAAGCAGGACATCGGCTACCGCATTTCCCAGTTCCTGCCCGCCATGGGAGGAGAACAGGATGGCCGGGATATGGTCCTGGGCCCAGTTCAGTGCCACCGGGTAGCTGCTCACAAGAACCAGCACCGTATTGGGGTTGGCCTCATATACGGCCTGAAGGAGCTTCTCCTGGGACTTTGGCAGGCAAATGTCGGGCCGGTCGATTTCTTCCTTGCCGTTGATGAGGGGATGATTGCCCAGGCATACAATGGCCACATCGGCTTGCCTGGCCGCTTCCACGGCTTCCTCAAGCCCCCTTGCGATCGTCTCTAATCGGAACTTTTCAGCCCCGGTTACGGCGTCCCCCTCCATGGCCTTTAAGGGTTCGCTCCCTCCGGCGCCGGCCGTGACCGTTTTGCCGTCCCAGGTCTTTAAGATGAAGTGGCCTTCGCCGTCGGGCACCAAATCATAGAGCTCCCGCACAAACCAGCCCCAGACCTCGTCAGCCGAAGCATAGAGGGCATCACCGGTGGTGACAAATTTACCGTTCTTCCGAGACTGGAGGGTGTACCTGCCCCAGCCCCAGTCGCACAGGTCAAAAACCTCCTCCGATCCGGCCCTGTCTTTGTTTGCCACAAGGGCATGGTTTTCTCCCCCAGGAGCAACATATTTGCCGCTGGCCAGGGAGGCCAGGGTGATTTGATCCCTGCCGTCCTTGAACACGATCTCCTTGTCCGGCAGTGCATTTTTGAGGCCTTGGAGAATTGTGACCTGGTAGGGAGCCGTGCCGGTGTACCAGTCCCTGTAAACCACATCCCCCAGGGGACCGATCACGGCGATTTTCTTCAGCTTATTCTTATCCAGGGGAAGCATCCGATTCTCATTCTTCAAAAGCACAATGGATTCCCGGGCCGCTTTCCGGGCCAGGGCGCTGTGCTCCGGCGCGCAGATCACCGATTCCGGAATACCGGAATAGGGATTTAAATGTTCAGGGTCAAACTGCCCCAGCCTGAATCGAATCCTGAAGATATCCCGAAGGGCCCTGTCTATATCGTTTTCAGTAAGGAGTCCCTGGGCCAGGGCTTCCCTCAGGGCATTTTGGATGAGCTCCGGATTGTCGGGTATGCAGTCCACACCGCTCTTTAGGGTCTCGGCAATGGATATGGCGTGGTTGTCATAGTAATGATGATGGGTCACGGTCTGGCTGAAATCTCCCCCGTCTCCGACGACAAATCCCTGGAGCCCCCACTCCTCTTTGACTACCTTTTGAACATCGGGATTTAAGATGCAGGGCCTGCCGTTGATGGAATTATAGGCCGTCATGATGCAGCAGGCTTTGCCGTCTACAATTGCAGGTTTGAAGGCATTCCAGTAATACTCCCGCATGTTCCTGGGGTCTACCGTCACCGAATCCCGCAGGCGATCCACTTCATTGTTGTTGGCAAAGAAATGTTTAAGCGTTGCCGCCATCTTCAGGTAGAAGGGATGATCTCCCTGCATTCCCCTGACCAGGGCGGTTGTCAAACGGCCTGTCAGGCAGGGGTCTTCACCGTAGGCTTCTTCCGTCCTTCCCCATCTCGGATCCCTTTCCATGTCCACCGTGGGCGCCCACAGGGTCAGGCCCCCTCTTCCCTGCCTTTTCCTGTAATAGGCCCTTGCCTCGTCCCCAATCACGGAGCCGATTTCATGCAGAAGATCACAGTCCCATGTGCAGGCAAGGCCGATGGGCTGAGGAAAAACGGTCGCTGCCCCGTCTCTGGCAACCAGGCCATGGGCAGCTTCTCCGCCGACCCAGTACTCCTTGATCCCAAGCCGCTCGACGGCTGCCTGCCTGGTGGGGATCAGGCCGATCTTTTCCTCCAATGTCAGCCTTGACAAAAGGTCATTGACCCTGGTCTCCAGGGGAAGACTGGGATCCCGGAATGGATATTCCAGATAGTCCTCCCTGTCATGATCTTGACTTGACATGCTCTCAACCTCCCTTTTTTTCTGCTGCTTTCCTGCCTTTATCATTAGCGGTCCCCTGAAAAGGACCAGCCTTCTGCATCTACTCCACAGGCTTTTTATCTGGAAGAAGCGATCCTTTGAAAAGACTCTAAGAGTTCCTTGTCATCAAAGCTACAGGTATACCTATTGTAAAATCCCCCCGGAGTGTCCCAGAGGATGGGACACATGTTCATTTCATAGGCGGTTTGGCAAACCATCGTGAGGAATTTTACCACACTTGCCCTCTCTTTGTTTTTTGTAGTCGCACCATACTCCCCTACAATCACAGGAATTCCTTTATCAACAAAGTTCCTTTTCATTTTTTCAAAGTTGGTTTTCAGCTGCAAAACTTCCTCTTCCGTTCCCCATGTTGCCGCTGCCTTCCCCCAGTCGGCATCTTCCGATAATATGCAAAAGGTGGGCGGAGTATAGTAGTGCACAGAAACAATAAGCCTGCCGGCAGGATCCTCCGGCATTTTAAATTCCGGGTCACAGGTCAGGTCGATATCCGTGGCATAGCCTGCGATTAACAAGTGCCTTTTTGTATTATTGCTTCCGGAAGCCCGGACTATGTTCACAAATTCCTGATTGATGTTGTTTAAAATTCCATAGGCCTTTGGCTTGGACTCATTATTCCCGCTCCACCTGTTCCAAATATCGTCCCAGCATCCCTCTTCATTCAGGGATTCAAAGATCAGATAATCGGAATAATTCTTGAACCTTTCACTTACCTGCTTCCAGATGGATCTATACTTTTTCATCGCTTCATCGTAATCGGTCGAGAATTTTGCAAACCATCCGCCGTCGTAATGGATATTGATGATTGCATACATATTGTTCTCCAGTATGTAGCCTACCACTTCCTCCACCCGGTTCATTAAGCCTTCATGGATGGTATAATCGGCCTCCATCAGGTTGGACCAGGCCACCGGGACCCTTACGGTCTTAAAACCGGACCTGGCTATGCCCTCGATGATTTCCCTGGTGATCACCGGGCTTCCCCACGCCGTTTCATAATCTTTGACCGATGTTCCTTTGATCCAATCCCCAAAGGCTTCCAATGTGTTTCCCAGGTTGATTCCGATCCCCATGTCAGCCACCAGCTCCATGGAGCTTAACTCCCTCATCTCCTGGGGTGATGCCGGAGTAGCAACCTTTTGATATTCCCCTTTCCTTTCGCTTTCCGTGGCTCCGGCGTCAACATTCGACGGTGAAATGGCATTTTCCTCTTTTGCACCATCAGACATGTTTTTATTCTCCTGCTGAATTGTTTCCTTCATCTTATCGCCATTCCCTTCTAAAATGGTCTCGTTTGCGTTTCCCTGGCAGGCGCTCAATAGGATGAAACATAAAAAGATCATACAGGCTTTTTGGATGTGACTTTTCATGAACTTTCCCCCCAGACAGAAATGAAGTGCAATTCTGAAATATTCCGGTCCGTGTATACTCCCCATATCCATTATAGAATCCCAATTCCAGGGGTTCAACGTAAGGATTTTAAGAAGGATATGAATTTTTTAAGATTTTACAGGTCCTTCGAAAAAGCTCCTGCGCCTTTACCGGCAAGGCCGGATTTGATATACTGATTACGAGCGCTAAGTCCAGGGGAGGTAAGTATGCGAAGCCCGGTTTTTCCTATCATAACAGAACAGGTCAGGAAGCTCCCCTTTTATGTAACGGGGATAGGCTGCTTTTATGACCAGGAGCATATGATTCGCCACATAGGCCATCATGATTTCCTTTGGATACAATCCAATCGCGGGAAAGGCAAGTTTATTGTTGAAGGTACCACCTATATCGTCAACGAAAATCAAGGCATGCTTTTGTACCCCAGTGTTCCCCATGAGTATTACCGGTTGACCCGGCAGTGGGAGGTTGACTGGATCACCTTTGACGGAGCCCAGATCCGGCCTTTTCTTCGCAGTATCGGCCTTCTCAAATCCTCAGCCCTCAGCCTCTCCCACCCTGAGATCGTGCGATCCACAATCAGACAGGCCTTGGAAGCGAACCAGCAAAGCAGTGCAGTCAATGCCATACAGAGCGCCGTCTATGCCTATCAGCTGCTGCTGGATCTTTCCATCTACGGTTCCATCAATAACGAAAGCAGCAAGATGCATCAGTACAACAAGCTGGACCCGGTATTTAGTTATGTGAACCAAAATTACAGCGAGGATTTGACGCTTCAATCCCTGGCAGAGAAAATGAATCTGACTCCCCAGCACCTGTCCTCCATCTTCAAAAAAACAGTAGGGCTTTCCCTCTTTGAATACATCACCATGATTCGGATTCAGAAAAGCAAAGAACTGCTCCTCATAGAAAGAAACAGGCAAATCAAGGAAATTGCCGATATGGTGGGCTTTAACAGCGTCAGCTATTTTTGCTCCGTCTTTAAAAAGCATGTGCGCATGACGCCAAATGAATTCCGAAGGCTGTACGGGGATACTTCTCCGCCGCCCGGGGCTTAATACAGGCTACAAAAAAAGGCCCGGTAAACCCTTACTTGCGGTTTACCGGGCCTTCTCCCCACCTTTTGCACCCTGTTGTGCAGCGGTTTCCGGGCTCTTTTACAAAGCAGAGCAGCCTTTCCATCACGGCGATGTTTTTGCATGCCATCACTTCGGCACCCTCTTTTACAAAGCAGGGCAGCCTTTCCGTCCTCAAATCGCTGGATCCGGTAGCCCCATGAAAAAGCGTCCGGGGGAATATCATAGGCCTTGTGGAATGGTGCCCATTTTTACCTTTTGCTCAATTCTTCATATACCTCATTGTAGTACAGGGCGTTTTCCACCGGGGTATTGGGCGGAATATGATTCCCAACGGCCATGAAAAATCCCGGGCAGTCCTTGCCGATGTCGATGCACCTTTTCACCTCATCCCTGATCTGCTGCCTGGTGCCGCTTAAAAGAATCCTGGTATCCGCGTTTCCAATGAATACATGGGTCTTGCCGTACTTCTCGGCAATATATTTCATGTCGGTTGTGGGCTCCAGCACAAATCCATGGACTCCACACCGGGCTATATCGTCGATGAATTCCGTATAGTTTCCGTCGGAGGTGAACATGATCTTTTTACCGCTTTCAATCAGGGGAGCGAAATACTTTTTATAATTGGGGAATACATATTTCCGATACCATTCAGGCCGAAAGATGGCTCCTGAAGTCCAAACGATATCATCGTGGATCATGACCACAGGGACATCGCTTTCAGCCAGAGCGTCAAAATATTGCCGGATCCAGCTTGCATAGCGGTTCGTCATCTCTCCGAAGCTCGTAGGGTCCATGCCGGCCGCCAGCAGCAGCATTTCCCATCCGAATATATCAATCAGGCCTGAGATACATGTGACATAGATGCCCGTCATATTCACTCCGTCAGGATAATATGCGCAGTTCCCCTTATAATGCTCCTCAAAATCCCGCTTTATCCTGGATTTGTCCTGCTCTCCGTAGACCTCCCACGGATCAAAGGAGAGCACTTCTTCCGGGCTCGAAAAAGGGCAGCGGATCTCTGTATCAAAATCAACTCCGCCGGCTGCATAGACGGCATGCCCCATTTTGGTCCTGAAACTTCCAAAGATCCGACTGTCAATGAGCGTACTCCACAGAAAATCATAATTCCATGCCTTCATGAATGCCTGCCTGGCTTTGCCCTGGAGCCATTCCGGGCTGTGGGCATCCACATCAATGGATGTCACCCGCTTAACGAGCTCCCAGTGGGACTCCGCAGAATATTCCGTCCGCGGAATACGGCCGGGCATCTCAAGGTTCATTGCCGCCATTCCGTCTTGGTACGACATCCTTCCAACTCCTTTTTAAGTACATTAAATCCGCTTCTTGACCCTTTTTTGCATTCCTTTAAAAAGAGCCGAATAAATGGTCATCCTTCATCCGGCTTATTTGCCTTTTCTTTACGGAGGAGTAATCTCCCCGTTTACATCCCACAGATCTTCCCAGCTCTGGCCTTCCTTCCAGAGGAAAACCTGGCCTTTGATCAAGCGGCAGTTCTTGTCAATGGCTTCGATCTCCTTCATTTCCTCTTCCGTCAGAGGTTCTGAGACCGCTGCCTGAATGTTGCTTAAGAGCTGGTGCCGCTTTACTGAGAAGGGAATGGGAATCTGTCCCCGCTGGATCGCCCATTTGATGCATACAACGGCAGGGTGTACATTCAGCCTCCGGGCAATCTTTTTGATCACCGGATCCTCAATATCTACGGTATCCTCGGGGGTCCGGTCCCGCTCCGGCCGTCCCGGGGAGCCGATGGGGCAATATCCGATCGGCACGATCCCGTTATCCACCACGAATTGAAAGAGCTCCGGCTGCTGGAAATGGGGATGAAGCTCCATCTCGTTGCATGCCGGCTTGATCCGGGCATCCCTCAGCAGTAATTTCAGCTTTGGAATGGTCATATTGGATGTACCGATATGCCGAACCAGGCCCATATCCACCAGCCGCTCCATCTGCCGCCAGGTTTTCATATAGTTTTCATGGATATAGGGCTTGGCGTCAGGGTTCCTGTAATTTTCGTCACAGCCCGGGGGATGGTAGTTTGGAAAGGGCCAGTGGACCAGGTACAGATCCAGATAATCGAGCTTTAAGTCCTTAAGGCTCTTGGCACAGGAGATCAGGACATCCCCTTCCCCGTGCATGTCATTCCAGAGCTTGGAGGTGATCCAGAGCTCCTCCCGCTTGATGCCTGCATCCATCACTTCTCGCAATACTTCCCCGATCAAATGCTCATTCCCATAGACCGAGGCACAGTCAATGTGCCTGTATCCAAGGGAAATCGCCTCCCTTACAGCCCTTGCCACTTCCTCTCCGCTGTAGCGATCCGAACCGAATGTCCCAAGGCCTATGGCAGGAATCCGGGCCCCTGTATAAAGGGTTCTTTTGGGGACATCATCGGGGTTCACTCCGTCAGGTGCTACTTGAAACGTTTTCTCTTTTAAGTTTTCCATAGACTCCTCTCCCTTCCTGGCTTTATCTCCATTCATCTGCCAGACCGCCGGAGCCGCAAAGCCGGATCTTGTAGCGGACTGTCTCTTTTACGGCCTTTTTGGCAGCACCCATGTACTTCCTTGGGTCGTTCTCCCCGGGATTGTTCCGGAATACCTCCTGTATGGCAGCCGCCATGGCGATCTTCAGCTCCGTTGCAAAGTTGATCTTGCAGATTCCTCCACGAACGGCCTTTTGAATGCTCTCATCCGGCACTCCGGAGGCCCCGTGAAGGACCAGGGGCAGACGGACCAAATCTTTAATTGCAGCCAGCCTTTCAAAATCCAGCCTGGGTTCTCCCCTGTACACTCCGTGGGCTGTCCCGATGGCAATTGCCAGGGTATCAATGCCTGTTGCCTCCACAAAGGCCTTTGCCTCTTCGGGGACCGTAAAGCCGGCTTCCCGCTCATCCACCGACAGGTCATCCTCGGCGCCCCCTATCCGGCCAAGCTCCCCTTCAACCGCCACACCGGCATAGTGGGCCAGCTCCGTCACCTTGCGGACTAAAGCGACATTTTCTTCATACGGCAGCTCCGACCCATCGATCATCACGGAGGTGTAACCGCCCCTTATGCACCGGACAACGGTCTCAATGGATGGGCAATGATCCAGATGAAGGGCGATGGGAATATCATAGAGCTCCGATGCTGCCCTGACGCAGGCGGCAATATAGGGGATCCCGGCATGCTTCAGCGTCCCCGGAGTGGTTTGAAGAATCACGGGGGCCCGCTCTTCCGCCGCTCCCTCCACAACCGCCTGGACGGTCTCCAGATTATGTACGTTAAAGGCTGCAATGGCCACGCCCTTCTCCTGGGCTTTTTGAATAAACTTTAGGGGATTCATAAGTGGCATTTTTCTATCCCTCCAGTATGATTTTCCCCTTCACCCGGCCGGGAACCTCCAGGTCCTCGAAGGCTTTCCCGATCTCTGAAAGGGGGATGATTCGATCGATCAGCTTGTCAATCCGGATCTGCCCTTTTTCAAAATATCTGCCCGCCAGTTCCCATTCCCTTCCCGGGAAAGGAGCCGAATAGGACATCCAGGAACCCCGGACCGTTAATTCCTTGCGGTTCATATGCTCAAACTCCCGCGGTGTCAGGGTAATGGGCTTGGAAGGAGTGCCAATATACATCACGCTTCCCTTGTTGGCGGCAATCTCCAGGCTCAGCTTCTCGGTAAACTCTACCCCGGCCGTCTCCAAGATCCATTCGATTCCCCTGCCTCCGGTCTCCTTAAAAACCATCTCGCGAAAGCCCGGATCCATGGTATTTAAACAGATGTCCGCTCCGTACTCCCTGGCGACATCCAGCTTCTCCTCATCGATGTCAAAGGCAAAGATCCGACCGGCGCCCAGTATTTTGGCCCACTGCAGGGTCAAAAGGCCGATGGTGCCCATGCCGACGATTGCAGTGTCCCCACCTCCGCGAAAGCCCATGACAAAAAGACCATGGAGGGCCACGGTGGCCGGTTCAAAGAAGGCTCCTTCCACATAGGAGACCCCCTCCGGCAGCTTGACCGCATTGCGGGCCGGGAGCTTGACGTATTACGCCCAGCTGCCGAAAACCCTTGAACCGATAAAGGAATAGTTTTTGCACTGGGAGTAGTTGCCCCTGTAACAGTCCTCGCAGTTGTGACAGGGGAGCAAAGGCGCCCCTGCGACCCGATCTCCGATCTTGATTCCTTCCGCCTTTGCGCCGACCTCGGCCACTTCGCCTGAGAACTCATGGCCCAGGACAATGGGATAATAGCGGGCTCCGGTTCCCAGCACCCGGGGTATGTCCGAGCCGCAGATCCCTGTGGCCTTTACCCTCACCAGCACCTCATCCTCTTGTATGACGGGCCTGTCGATCTCCTCAAATCGGATACATTTTTGCCCGTGCAAAACTGCTGCTTTCAAGTCTAACATCCCCTTTGCTGAATTGTATTAGGGATACTTCTCTACGCTGTAAGATCGATTGGTTAAAAAATATCCCCAATGGCAAACTTATTGACAAGTGTTTCAAAAGCCATGGCTGAACAACGTTCCCAACCATCAATTGTTGAGGACTGTCCCCCTAACAAAGCTCCATTTTGAGTAGCAAAGCCAATTGCTAAAAAGTGTCTCCAATAACATAAAAGCAGATTTTTGAGGACTGTCCCCATTTTCCTTTCATTCTCCGATTCGCTTGTTCGTTTAGGAATGTCCCCTTCCATTCATTTTAGTTGAGGACTGTCCCCAAAAAGCCTCTTTGAATCGTAACGCTAAGAATGAAAACTTTTACTGAGGAGACACTTCTCTCTCAATAGACCATAACGACCGAGTTTGCTAAGAATCGTAGCCAATAGTCAATAGTTGAGGACTGTCCCCCTCAAACAATCATTAGTCGAGGACTGTCCCTACGATCGCAACCTTCAATTGTAGAGAAGTATCCCCGAAACCAAAATGACCACTTTCCCCAGGAACACAATCACCATTTGTTGAGGACTGTCCCCTCGACCGCATTAGTTAAAAGATGTCCCTCCAATTTCAAAATGCTCATTAGTTGAGGACTGTCCCCCGGGTCAGAGGATTGTCCCCGGGGCTAGATCTGTTGAAGCCGATAAAGGGTCCCAAAGGAATCCTTTAGCCTTTCATAAAGGCTAAGGTAAAGTTCATAATAGCCTTGATAAATCCGGTGCTTTTCCCAGTCGGGCGTATGGGTCCGCTCAATGCGCACCGTCCTTGCCACCGCTTCCTCAAAGTCCTTGTAAACCCCGATGCCCACTCCTGCCAACAGGGCCGCTCCCAGGGAAGCAGCATGGTCCGAATAGGGTACGTGGATCACCTTTCCCGTGATATCGGCCTTGATCTGGGTCCAGACCTTGCTGTTTGCAGAGCCGCCGACGCTGTTCATGCTCTCCACCACGGCTCCCACTTCCTCCGCCGTATGCAGGTTATGCAGGAGGGAGTATCCTACCCCTTCCATGACGGAGCGGATCATATGGGCCCTGCTTTTATCGTATGACAGGCCGAAGAACACCCCCCTGGCCTTGCTGTCCCAGATGGGGGATCGCTCCCCTGCCAAATAGGGCAGGAAAAGGAGGCCGTCGCTGCCGGGCCTCACCCCAGCCGCTTCCTGGCTCATCACTTCATAGGGGCTTAAATCCAGCTCCCTTCCCTTTATTTGCTCAAAGGTTCCCAGCTGCTCACAAAACCAGCGAAGGGCCCCTCCGCCGCCTACCGTGCCGCCTTGAAGCAGCCACTGATCGGGTATGACATGATAGCCTAAGATGAGCTTTGGATGGATCAAGGGCCGATCGACCTGAATGCCCATGCCTCCCGACTGCCCGCCCTGCTCCTGGGTCTGGCCGGGCTTCACCACCCCTGCCCCAAGGGTGCAGCAGGCTGCATCCAGGCCTCCGGCCACCACCGGAGTCCCGGGAACAAGGCCGGTTTCCCGGGCCGCCTTTTGGGTGACGGTCCCCACCACTTCATGGCAGTGATACAAGGGTGCCATCAAATCCAGGGATATTCCCATTTCCTCGGCTGTTTTCTCATCCCAGCATCCGCGGGAAATGTCAAAGAAATGAAAGCCGTACCCCTGGGAATACTCCTGGGAGAATTCTCCGGTCAACCTATAAACAATATAGGAATTGCTTTGAAGGAACTTATAGGCCTTCTTATAAATCTCCGGCTTGTTTTCCATAAGCCACAGCATCTTGGGCGTAATATAGGCAGGATCGACGGGGTTCCCGCTCAAGGCAATCAGCCTTTCCTCCCCCAGCCTCTCCTTCATCCAAAGGGCCTCTTTGTCGGCCCTGCGATCCAGCCAGAGCATGACCCGGTCCAAAGGCCTGCCTTCCCGATCCACCGGCAGGCAGGCCCAGCTGGTCCCATCGATGCCGACTGCCGCAATTTCCTCCGGCAAAATCCCCTTTTGGAAAATATCAGCCAGGCCCTGGCATATTGCCTGCCACCATTCATCGGCATCCTGTTCCACACATCCTATCCCGGGATAATAAGTAGGATATGTACCGGTATGGGCGGCCACCACCTTGCCCTCAAAGTCAAAGACGGCCATCTTGCAGGCGGAAGTCCCAACATCCACTCCAAGCAGAAATCTTTTCCCCATCTTTGCTTACCCCTTTAAACCTGTAATGTAATATTTCCAACTGCTCCTCCTCTTGATCCGGTCCCGATTACGAGGAGCTGCGCCTTCTGTAGTTTCGAGGTTTTATTTTTCTATCTTTTTGATATCAGGTACGTCTAAAGATGCCCTTATTCAAAAACCACCATTTCATGGCCCAGCACCTTCGGTACCACTACTTCAACATATCCGTCCCTGCAGGAAAAATCCAGTGCTTCCATGCACGGTGCTAAATAAACCTTTTTAGGTTCTTTCCCCAGGCGAACCTTCAGGCTGATGTGATACAGCGGAATGACATCCTCGACGGTGTCGATCCTCTCAGATCGCCTTTCAGGAATGTAGTGCAAAATGTGGATGACATAGCGGTCCTGCTCCTTCTGATAATTGAGCTGCATGTGGGCCGTGGTCGGAGCATTGGTTTCAATCAGCTTTTCAGGAAGCAGGCGTTTTATGGCGTTCAGCACCAGCTGCTTATAGGCCCGCATCCCGTGCCTTCGGTACATGGAGAATATGGGATGGGCAAAATAAATGACATTGCCCTTCTGAGTAACGGCAGGATAGCCGCTGTCCTTTTCCACCGGAGTGTGGACATGGGAGCAAAAATGGTTGTATGCCCGGTTGAAATAGGGATTCCAGATACCGGCCAGTACCTCCGTCCCTTCCTCGGGGATTACCCAAAAACCGCGGTCGTACATGACATACTCAGTGTCCAAAAGACCTTCATTGAATGCCGGACCCGCAACGATAAAATCCGGGCTGTACTCCGCTTCACCGACGTACCTTATTCCCAGTTCCTCCAGCAAAAATTGGCTTCTGTCCGGATCCATTCCCGAAGCATGGGACAGAATCACCTTTCCGCCCCTTGCGATATATGCCCGGACCTTTTCCTTTAAAGCCTCATCAAAAACGATCTCGTCCGGGAATATGAGCAGGGAATAGGGATCAAAGGAGCTTTCCCCGTCAACGATATCAAACTGGTAGTGGGATTCCTCAAGCATCCGGTAAACGCCCAGGATGGAAGGAGACAGGGCATAAACGGGCTCAGATTTTTTGTAATCCCTTGGAATCGCTTCCGGGGTGAATACGGCGATTTCGCTGACCGCCTGTACATCGTCGCACCAGGCTTCCTTTTCCTTCACCTGCTTATAAACATTTCCGATCAGCTGATAGGTGGCCCTGCTGATTGCACCGGTGGGATGGAGCTGGTCACCGACCGAGCATTTGGCGCCGTGGGCCAGAGCCGTAAAGCACTCATATTCCAGGGCAGCCTGGTTCTTGAATCCGCTAAAATCGCCCCAGGACTTTTGGAACTTGCCGGTCATGCCCAAATATTCTTTTCCAAGGTTTTTGACGTATCTCACGGTAATCGGAAAATGATCATAGCCCCAGCCGCCGCTGGGCAGGGACTCCAGCTCAAGGTGGGTATATGTATCCAGGGTTTCACGGATGGAGGGGCCGACATGGCCGGCATTGTAGAAAATGCTGCAGTCTTTATGATACTTCCTTATGGTACCGGTCATCCGCTCCTTGAACTGTTTTAATATCTTATTGGCATAGGCCGTTCGATCCTTTAGATCCGCAGGATCATAGCCTTCCTTTTCCATACCCTCCATACAGTAGCTGCAGCAGCAAGGTCCCTGCTGGATGATATCAAAGAAAAATCCGTCCACATCCCCGCCGAACTTTTCCAATACTTCGATCGTTTGCTCTATGACATAATCCACGTAGGGTGTATTAAAACAAAGCTTCTTCCAGCCGGCCTGGAGGGGGCCTGCTCCGTTGGGCGTGCCGTCGGGATTTCTCTCCAGCCATTCCGGATGGAGCCTTGCCATATACTCATCCCAGCCTACGGTGATATAGATCGGAACCCGAATCCCCACAGCATGGCAGGCATCGATCTGTTCCTTCAGCAAATCCCTCTTAAGGCCCGGATGGCGGGCCGGAAACCTGGTGTCATAATAGATCATTCCATGATGGCAGCGGGCAAAACAAGTGACGGAATCCACATTTGCCTCTTTTAAAGTCTCTGCAAAGGCCTTTGGATCGAACTGATCTCCCACCGCAACGATTTTCTCAGAAGTGTGAAAATCCAGATGTACCTGCCTGAATCTCAATTTTCCCATCAAAATCCTCCTTCAATATGCTTTTTATAACAAGCCAATTTACTCAAATCGGCCTATCGGACTCCCTGATCACAAGCCGGGATTGAACTAAGCGTTTTTTGGGAAAGTCTGAATAATCATCCTGTAAACGTTTCAATATGAGTCGGCCTATTTCTATCCCCATCTGCTCCAGGGGTTGTTCTATGACTGTCAATTTCGGCTTAATCACATCGGACAATTCAAAACGGTCGAAACCGACGATGGACACCTCATCCGGAACCTGGACGTTCATTTCGTAGATTGCCATCATGGCACCCAAAGTCATGTAGTAATTCGTTATATAAATAGCGGTAGGCCGCCGGGGGCTCTGCAAAAGTTCCTTTACCGCCGTATATCCGCCGGTATTTGTAAAATTGCCCCATTTGACCCACTGCTTGTTTTCCGGTATTCCGTATGTCTGCAAGGCTTCCTGATAGCCTTTGTACCTTTCCAGGCTTGTATAGGATATTCTGTCGCCGTTGATTATCGCAATATCCCTGTGATTCAGATGAATCAATCTTTCAACTGCGCGAAAGGACCCGCTGGCATTGTCAACCAGGACCTTATCGGTCTTAAGCTCCGGTATATCATCATTCACGATGACCAGGGGGATTCTGTCCTTGATGCACTGGTTCAAACCCTCCAGCATCTCACTGTAACCCATACTGGTATAGGAAAACAGGATAATCCCGTCAACCATGCGATCCCGCAGAAAATTTAACTTCTTGTTGAGTACATCGCTGTAACCGCCGTAATCACAGATGATCAGGCTGTAGTTTTCTTTTTCGACTTCCTTTTCGATGGCCGATACAATGGAAGTAGAAAAGATATCCGTCAGGGTGCTGATGAGCACTCCAATGGTCATGGATCGATTGGTCTTCAGCCCTTTTGCCAGGATATTTTCTTTAAATCCAAGTTCCTTTATTGCTTTTTCAACCTTTTCCCGATTTTCTTCCCGGAGCTTGTAGCCATTTAAGTACCTTGATACCGTCCCCAGGGATACTCCTGCTTTTTTTGCTACGTCTCGCACTGTCACAGCCATTGTTCATCACCAATCCATCAAATAATAAAAACGGTTCAACAAAAGTTTATGACAACTTCCGATAAAAGTCAAGCTGAGTTTTTGAACCATTTCAATTTCAGGGAACGCCGTCCCTTGTTTCATTTGTCATATATTATCCTGTACAACAATAAAGACACTGTCAGTGGAACTGGCAGTGTCTTTATATAAAACGGAAGCTTTGATCCTTTTTCATCCTGCTTCGCGGCTTTTTCTGTCTCCCATCGACCGTTTGCTTTACAATACTTTCATTTCCCCTGCAGGGGGAATCTGAAGATAGCGATTTTGCAAAACCTGGATCGTCAAAAACAGATCTCCCTTTCCTTTGATGCGCTTTATTACCTTTTCATCGAAGGAAAAAATCACATGGTCCTGATCCAGCAGGTGGGGCCTGGGATAGCCCGTCAAGGCCTTCACCTGTGGCGCAGTTCCATGAATAGGTCGTACTGATGCGAGATTGTACCTGGCGATAGGCACTGTTTTGGCCCCCTTTTAAAGCTTTTGATCGGCTATTGTTTTCTTTCTGTCCCATTTTTGTATCCAAAAAAGCTGCGAAAGGCTTATCTTCCAATTTTTGTTTCACTACTCTGCCGTAGAAATCGGAGCTGCCGGAGGAATCATCACCTGCCGGTTTTGCATAAGTAAAAGAGTCAGGAACAATACCATCTTTTCATCAATCTGGGCAAAGACTGTTTCTTCATATCCGGTCTCGATCTTATCCTGCCCGTACAGATTTAAGTACTCGTCGAACTCAACAATTTTACTGCTCACCAGCTCACAATAGGGGAGTTCGTTATAAAATTCGGTGCTGGTCTGGTTGAATTCTCCGCTTCTCTGGGTCTTCTCTCCCTCATCCCATGGGCTCGTTTGAATTCTGGGCGCCTTGGAATATTGAAATTCCATAGCCGAATTGTTCTGGGGAGCCGCCGGTTCCATACCGTTGAAAGTAATCGGAGTGGTACAGCTAAAGGGAATGTCTACCGAGCATTGTTTCAGCTCCTCCTGGCCGTCCCATTCATCATAGGGAATGTAGGCAACATAGCTGATGCTTTTGTGGACCACTCCCTTGATAAAGAGCATCTTGGTATCATGGAGGAGAACGCATTCCGTGACTTCTACTTTTTTCTTGCTGTCTTTAATGCTCAGCACCGGTTCGGGAAGCTCAATGACGGAATTCAAATTAATTTGAAGCGTGAACTTGGCCAAAACAACCGGCATTTTGGCCACCGCTCCGCCGGTCAAAGCCTCAATGGGGCATACGTTATTCACGCAGGATTCAATGGACTTGCTGCGAATCACCGCTTCATCAGGCATCGTTTTGGGATAATTGTATGAAGGCGTACTCCGCCCACCTTTATAGGATCTCTGGGTGGGATATGGATAATTTTTGCTTGGGGAACGTGAATGGGGTCTTATCACGGAGGGCGAAATGTAATTTCTATTGAAAAGCTGTTGTGCATTGACGGTGGCAAAAGAACCGGGTACCTCCGAGACAACAGCTATCCCCGCACCGCTATACCTTACAGAAGGCATAATACTATCTCCTTTCTTTGTTGGAATTTTTAGTACGATCTTTATTTCTGTCTAATGTATTTTATTCGAGAATCTGATGAAGGTTCCTTTGTAAGATGAACAATCCCACTTGTTTTTCTATGGGGCCTCCGGGATAAGGATTATGTTCTACCATGACCGTTTCGCTTTGTGAGCAGAAACAGCCATGGTACTCCGATATGAAAAATTACCTTATGGGTCCTATGTCTGCCTGGGTTTTCACGGATCCGTCTGAAGCAATATATTCGATCTGTTCTAAGGCTGCCAAATTCATCAGCTGTTCCTGGGGTATCTCAGCTGCGTAGCCTTTGATAAGGCTTAATTCCTTTTTGATCTTTCCGCCCATCTTTTCAATATTCCGCTTACATGCCTGTTCATCATGGTAATAGATGATGACGCTTAAATTCTCCTTTTTTCGGCTTTTCATGCTTTGAATAAGCCCCGGATCAAGCTTCCTGCGCATTGCCATACTCATCCAAATCCCTCCCAATATCTCCTATTTATATATTATGTTGATTTCCCCGGCAAAGTGACTTTGAAAATAATGGACAGCTAGGTCCTGCATAAAGAATAAAAAAATATGGGGCAAAACCCCATATTTTTTATTCTTCTCTATTGTAAGCCTGCTTACTCAACTGCTAAGCTTCTAAAATTGTTTGCTCCAAACAGGAAAACAAGGATCAGGAAGAAGAACAACAGCTCAGAGCCGCTTCTAAATAAGCCGCAATTGCAGAAGATGATAACCAAAAGCAGGAAGAAAAACAGTAAACTTTCGTCTCCATTGAAGCATCCGTTTGCCATGCAACTCACCTCCCTTTATTTGGCAGAGTTTTTATCTCTCTTTCGTAAAATGCAAGGGAGCACTGGATTTTAACCGGCCGGCTACTACCAATATATGAGCCGCTTCACCATTTGTGCACCCGTTCAAAAAAACGTGCAGCCGTCTACTTCAAGCATTTCTCAAGATTGATCAAGCCGCGGCCCTCTGCGTCCGGATCCTTTACGATGCTCGTGGCATTCTTCAGCAGGGCTTCTTTGATCTGATCCGGCTTCCAGTCCGGATGCTTCTCCAGCATCAATACAGCTGCCCCTCCCACGATGGGTGTGGCCATTGATGTGCCTGACATGGTCGTATAAGAAGTAGCCATTGGCCTGATCCTGGCTCCGGCCTCATACTCCACATCGCTCTTGACCGAGACGATATCCACACCGGGGGCCACCACATCCGGCTTATGCATGCGCCCTACGGGCCCACGGCTGGAAAACTTGGCAATCGTATCATCATCGATGCTGGGTGTTCGCTTGTCATCCAAAGCTCCCACGGTAATGACCTTCGAGCTGATACCGGGACTGGTGATGGTGCCCGACTTCGGGCCGGAATTCCCTGCAGCCACCACAACCGTGATCCCCTTCTCCCACAGGGCCTCTACGCCCCGGACCAGGGGATCGTTGCTGGAGATCCTTTTGACCTCGGTCCCCAGTGACAGGGACAGGACACGGATGTTGTATTCCTTTTGATGATCTGCAATCCACTGCATGGCTGCCAGTATGTCGGATGCACTTCCTCCGCCTTCCCGGTCCATGGACTTCAGTGCGATGATATTGGCCTCAGGTGCAATGCCCCGGTATTTCCCCCTGGATGAATACCCGTTGCCTGCAGCAACCCCTGCGACAAAGGTTCCGTGACCGTTGTCATCGTAGGGCAGTTCCTTTCCCTTGACGAAGTCTTTAAAGGCAACAATCCTGTTCTTTGGAGACAAGAAGTCCGGATGGGGATAGATGCCGGTATCGATAAAGGCAATCCCGATTCCCTTTCCGGTAAGGCCCAGATTGCTGATTTTATCGGTCCCTACCGTCCGGGAGGCAATATGCATTAATGTTTTGACAGAAATATCCGATGCAATATATTTCACATCCCTGAGGGAGGCCAAATCCATCAACTGATTATAGGGCACGTCAAAAGCATATCCGTCAATCAAAGGAAGATTATATTTTACCTGTACACCTAGCTTTTCCAGCTTTTCCTTGCAATTTCCCCGGCAGTCGGCCCGGGAATATATGATGACGCCCACTTTTTCATTGCTCATTGCTCTCATGGGCTTCATTAATTCAGGATCGATTTTCCGCAGGAGAGCACTTTTCCCTAAAATCACGTGAATCCCCCTTTACCATATATCTATGATATATCTTATGAAGGAGGATTCCCGTTGTGACTTTTTTTGCGTACTATCTCATTTATTCTAAGCTGCCTTTTTATTTCCTACTTATAAACCCTGCGGACAGGGAATATTATATCTTTACCTGGGAGTGGACCCCGACGGCAGGAGAATTCATGATGCGTTGAGCATAAAAAGAGCCATTGTCCAATAGACAATGGCTCTTTTTATGCTCAAGCCTAATGCTGCCGGTACTGGAGCTCCTGCCCCTCAATGTACTTAAGCCTTCCCTGCAGGGTTTGATAGGCATCCTCCAATTGCTTGGCCAGCTGCAAAAAGATCTCCCTGGCCGCTTTGCCTTCGGTCTGCCGGGCAAAGGTCTTCAT
>Ga0134092_1001599_pt1 | contig 19375 bp, 12 predicted proteins | sample 3_6taG_FD_94454 | JGI IMG/M metagenome (GOLD analysis project Ga0134092, IMG submission 94454) | Switchgrass degrading microbial communities from high solid loading bioreactors in New Hampshire, USA - 3_6_20_6_A3 metaG | ecosystem: Engineered > Bioreactor > Semi-continuous > Anaerobic >... | reverse complement strand
GGCTTGAAAGGAGGAAGAAGGGGATGAATGAGCGACCGAAAATTCTTGTTGGCGATAAAATAGTTGATCAAGCCCTGGAGATGCTGAGGGCAGAAGCAGATGTTGATGTGAAAATAGGGATCGAACAGCCTGACTTAGAGGAGATTATAGAAAACTATGACGCACTGATCGTGCGCAGCAAACCTCTGGTAACTGAGGAGGTTTTAAAAAGGGGAAAAAGGCTGAAGGTTGTGGGGCGTGCCGGTAATGGGGTGGATAATATCGATTTAGAGGCAGCAACCCGCCGGGGTGTTGTTGTGGTAAACACCCCGGACAGCAACAGCTTTTCAGCAGGGGAACAGACCATTGCCCTGATGCTGGCCTCGGCCCGGAACCTTCCCCAGGCACATACAGTTGTGAAAAATGGCGGTTGGGGACGCAGCCGTTTTATGGGAACTGAGCTTTATGGCAAAACTGTGGGTATTGTGGGTTTAGGCCGGATCGGGTCCTTTGTGGCCACCCGCCTCAAAGCCTTCAATATGCGGGTGATCGCCTATGACCCCTATATTCCTCTCGAGCGCTTTAAGCGCTTCGGAGCTGAGCGCATGGAGACCCTGAATGATCTGGTGCGCGAGTCTGATTTTATTACTGTTCATACCCCGAAAACCGAAGAAACCATGGGGATGATCGGGAAAGAACAGTTCCAGATAGCCAAACGGGGTGTACGGGTGGTTAACTGTGCTAGGGGTGGCATTATTGATGAAGAGGCTTTGGCCTGGGCCCTGAAAGAGGGGATAGTGGCCAGCGCTGCTCTGGATGTTTTCACTAAAGAACCCTGCACAGGCAACCCTCTGTTAGAGTTTGATAATGTGGTGGTAACACCGCACCTGGGCGCCACCACCTTTGAAGCCCAGCACCGGGTGGGAACAGACCTGGCCAATTATGTGCTCTCTGCTCTCAGAGGGGAGATCGTCCCCAACACGGTGAATATCCCCTGTTTGCTGGGAGAGGAAATAGACACCATGCGGCCCTTTTTGGAATTAGCCGAATATTTGGGCAAACTCTATTATCAGTTGGAAAAAGCGCCAGCAGAGCGGGTTCAGCTCACCTACCATGGAGAGATTGCCAAAAAAGAAACTGGAATACTGACTCTGGCATTTTTAAAAGGGCTGCTTACACCGGTGATGGGAGATCAGGTGAACCTGGTCAATGTTTCCTGGCTTGCTGAGAACAGGGGGATCAAGGTCTATGAGCACCGGGAAGAGGAGACCAAAACAGGGCATATGAGCTTGATCACCGCTAAATTTGCTTCTAATGGTGTTAAAGCTGAATACGCCGGAACACTGGCCTGGGACCGCACCCCCCGGATTGTACAGATCAATCAGTATCAGTTTGATGTGATACCGACCAAGTATATGCTTTTTGCCCAGCACATCGACCGTCCAGGGGTGATCGGCTTCTTTGCATCTACACTGGGTGATGCCAATGTTAATATCGCCTCTATGCAGTTGGCCCGCAGGGAGAAGGGGAAAGAGGCGATGATGATCTACAGCATAGATTCTCCAGTTGATGAAGAGACATTGGCTAAGCTGCGCCAGCTGGATTGTATTAAAACTGTAAAAGCAGTAACCATGTGAGATACCGGTTTGTTTAAAAAGCTTTGAAAGGGTGAAGCACTTGCTGGACCTGAAATTTATCCGCAGTAATCCGGATAAGGTTAAAAAAGCCTTGGCAGATCGCCATTATGATTTTGATCTTGATCAACTGTTAGTCTGGGATGAGCAGAGGCGCTCTTTAATCGGAGAAAGTGAGCAGCTGAAAAACCGCCGCAATACCCTCTCCCAGGAGGTGGGGAGGCTGAAAGCGGCAAAACAGGATGCCACCGAACTTCAGGAGGAGGTGCGGGGTATCAGCAAAAGGATCAAGGAGCTGGACCAGGAACTGGCGGACCTGGAGCAGAAGCTGAATAAGGCACTGCTGATGATCCCCAATATCCCCCATGAAACTGTACCTGTGGGTGAGGATGAAGAGGATAACTTGGTGCTGCGCATGGAAGGAGAACCGCCGAAGTTCTCCTTTGAGCCTAGGCCCCATTGGGAGATAGGTGAGCAATTAGATATCCTGGATTTCGCCCGTGGTGTAAAGCTAGCAGGTGCCCGTTTTACCGTGCTCAAAGGCTGGGGGGCTAAACTGGAGCGTGCTCTGGTCAATTTTATGTTGGACCTGCACACCAGGGAACACGGCTATACTGAGATTTTCCCTCCCTTCTTGGTTAACCGGGCCACTATGACCGGCACAGGGCAGTTACCCAAATTCGAAGAGGATCTTTTCCTCTGTCAGCGGGAGGACCTGTTTTTAGTACCCACAGCAGAGGTGCCGGTGACCAACCTGTACAGTTCGGAAATCCTGTCTGCGGATCAGTTGCCTATCTATCACACCGCTTATACCGCTTGTTTCCGGGCTGAGGCAGGAGCAGCTGGCAGGGATACCAGGGGATTGATCAGGCAACACCAGTTCAATAAGGTGGAGTTGGTGAAATTCACTACACCTGAGGACTCCTATCTGGAGTTAGAGAAACTGACCAATGATGCAGAGGAGGTTTTGCGAAGGTTAGGATTAGCCTATCGGGTGGTTAGCCTCTCCACTGGTGATTTGGGATTTTCTGCTGCCAAAACCTATGACCTTGAGGTGTGGCTGCCTGCGGCAGGCTGTTACCGGGAGATATCATCCTGCAGCAATTTTGAGGACTTTCAAGCCAGGCGGGCCAATATCCGCTACCGCCCTGAGCATGGTGCCAGGCCCCGCTTTGTGCACACCCTCAATGGTTCAGGGCTGGCAGTGGGACGCACTCTGGCAGCCATCCTGGAGAACTACCAGCAGGAGGATGGTTCAGTGATTGTTCCTGAAGTGCTAAGGCCCTACTTAGGTGTAGATGTGATCAGCTGTGAGACAAAGGGATAAAAAAGGAAGGGGAACAGAGCCACCTCTAACTTGCCCCTAGTGCTTCCTAAGACAAAGGGATAGAGAGGAATGGCGAACAGCGGGTCGGTGAAGGTCAGCAATGCCGACCTGCTGTTTCAAACTGGTTGCATCACTCAATTGACAGGGATTCCAGCGGTGTGCTATACTTTAAAACGGACTTTCACCACTTAAGTGTGGAGGGGTGTCCGAGCGGTTGAAGGAGGCGGTCTTGAAAACCGTTGAGCCCATGCGGGTTCCGTGGGTTCGAATCCCACCCCCTCCGCCATTTTATTGACGAAAGTTAATCGATCCGCTATAATAGGTTTACGCAACAATATGCGCCCGTAGCTCAATTGGATAGAGCAACAGACTACGGATCTGTAGGTTGGGAGTTCGAATCTCTCCGGGCGCACCATATTTTTAACCATATAATTAGATCATTACGGAGAGATGGCCGAGTTGGCTGAAGGCGATCGCCTGCTAAGCGATTAAGCGGGTCTAAAACCTGCTTCGTGGGTTCGAATCCCACTCTCTCCGCCATTTTGCGCCCGTAGCTCAGCAGGATAGAGCAGCGGTTTCCTAAACCGCGTGTCGGGGGTTCGAGTCCCTCCGGGCGCGCCAGAGAGCAGAAGGCCCGCTAGAATGATAGCGGGTTTTTTTATTCTCTGTTCCTGCGCCCTTTTATCTTGACAAATCAGTAAAATTTTGGTATTATCAATATACTATAAACCTCCAGTTTCCTGCAGTTTGCATATCTTTGGCTACGAGCTTTTTATACATCTTATAATGCAAATCCAGCTAGCTGATCCTATTTATTTCTCATTTCTACAAATTGCTTTCAACAGTAACGGTAGTTGCCATTGTAATTTGCATTAAAGATGCTGGTACCAGCTGGTAATGGCCTACTGCCTTTTCACATTTAGTTCCTGGGTTGTTATCATAGCTGTTTTTTGTCGGTAATCAAATATGGTCAAAAAGGGGAGATGCAGATGATACTGATGAATGTGGGTACTTATCCACCCAGAGAGTGTGGTATTGCTTCCTTTTCCAAGGATTTGAGGGACAGTGTGATCAGAACCGGGCACAGTGTTTGGATCACAGCCCTGTCAGATGAAAAAGAATATGTTTATCCTGAAGAGGTGCGCTTTTCTATACAGCAAAATGACAGTGAGGATTATTTAAAAGCAGCGTATCTGATCAACAGTTCAGCAGTGGATCTAGTGATCCTGCAGCATGAATACGGAATTTTTGGTGGTATTGATGGAGCGCAGGTGATCAAGTTTGCTGCTCATCTGAAAAAGCCCTATCTGTTGGTGACCCATACTGTTCTCCCTCATCCGAGGCCTGGGCAGAGGATCGTTTTGCAAATTCTTACCCGCAGGGCTGCTGCTGTTATTTGTATGACCCAGCGGTCAAAAAAACTGCTGCAAAAGGTTTACGGTGTACCAGAGGGGAAAATTGCTGTTATCCCTCATGGGGTTCCTGTTTTTGAGCGCAAAGACCGGGAAGTTTTGAAGAGGCTTTACGGCTGTGCAGGCAGGAAGGTGATCACCACTTTTGGTTTGATCGGCCCCAGCAAGGGTTTGGAGATCGGGATCAAAGCTGTAAAAAAACTGGTGAGTAAATACCCGGATTTGTTGTATATTATAGCGGGAAAAACCCACCCTGTTCTGCAAAAGAGAGAGGGAGAGAGTTACCGGGAGAAGCTGATCAAGCTCTGTGCAGATATGCAGGTGGAGCAAAATGTGCGGTTTGTTGACCATTACCTGGATATTGATGAACTAGGGGACTACCTATATCTGTCTGATATTTACCTGAGCCCCTATCCCAATAGGGACCAAGCGGTCAGCGGTACACTGTCTTATGCTGTAGGGTGTGGGAGGGCTGTTGTGGCAACACCCTATGAGTATTCCCTGGAACTGTTAAAGCAAAAGGGCTTGGGCCTGGTTGCTGCAGAGGCGTCAGCTGAGGACTTGTGCAAACTGATTGATCAGGTGCTTTCCCAGCCGCTGCTGAAGAAGATGCTGGAAAGGAGGGCCTCCCGTTTTGGAGAAACCATTAAATGGCCTAGTGTTGCTGCTCGTTATGTGGAGTTGGCCCAAAAGGTGCTTGCTTGCTCAGTAAAACAGCAGCAGGTTGTGGGAGACTGGGCAGCTAAAGGAAAGGGCAAGTGATAAGAGGAAATATTACAAAAACTGATCAGTTTGCCGGGAGGTTCTGCTGTGGACTATCGCTATCTGGAAAAAATGACCGATAGGACAGGTATCATCCAGTTCGCCATTCAGGATCAGCCTGACAGAAAGAGCGGCTATACTGTTGATGATAATGCCCGGGCTCTGTTGGTTGCCTTAAAGAGGGAAGATGAGAAAAAAGAAGAACTGGCAAAGACCTTTATCAGCTTTTTAAAAGATGCTTTTCTGCCTGAGGGCAGCTGGCGCAATCTAAAGTTAGAGGGAAAATGGCTTGCGCACCTGGATTCAGAAGACTGCCAAGGGAGGGCTTTGCTTGCCTGCAGTATAGCTGCTGCCAGTGATTGTGAAGAGATAAAAGGGCTTGCCTTTCAGATGCTGGAAAAAGCCCTTCCTGCAGTTGCCCGATTGCAGTTTCCCCGGGCTAAAGCCTATGCTGTGCTGGGGCTGATGAACAGCATCCCACTTTTTGGCCGCAAGGGGGAACAGTTGGCTGATCTGGCAAGGGAACTCTGTGAGAGCCTGATCTACCTTTATAACCGCTGTAAGGGTAAGGGCTGGTACTGGTTTGAAGACACTGTCACTTACTGCAATGGGATTATCCCCCAAGCTCTTTTCGCTTATTACTGTTACTGCAGTGATCGCCGGGCTTATCTTACAGCCCGGGAGTCCTTTTCTTTTCTCTGTGACCATCTTTTTGCTAAAGGCTACCTCAGTATCGTGGGGAACAGGGGCTGGTGGCAGAGGGGAGAGGAAATCCCAAAGTTTGACCAGCAGCCTGTTGATGCCTGTTCTATGGTACTGGCCTGCCAGGAAGCCTATCAGGCAACAGGGGACAAAGTTTATCGGGATTTGGCCGAACTTGCCTATCAGTGGTATCTGGGCAAGAATATAAATAAGCTTCCCCTGTACAATAAAGAAACAGGGGGCTGCCATGATGGATTGACACCGGAAGGGGTCAATCCCAATCAGGGTGCTGAGGCTCTGCTCTCCTGGCTGTACAGCAGTCAGCTAATGAAGGAGTGGCAAGGGAGTGAGACAACTGCAGTTTCCGTTGGGGGTTAATTACTGGCCTGCAGCTAAGGCTATGTACTGGTGGCAGAACTTTGACACCGCTGAGGTTGAAGGGGATTTCAGAAGACTGGCAGCTGCCGGTTTTCAGGTAGTGCGCATCTTTCTGATCTGGGAGGATTTTCAACCGGCAGCTGACAAGGTTTCCTCCCGGAGCTTAGACTGCCTGGTTGCAGTTGCTGATCTAGCTGCAGGCAGTGGGTTAAAGATTCAGCCCACCTTTTTCTGCGGCCATATGAGCGGTGTGAACTGGATGCCGGAGTGGATGCTCTCTGGACACGGGCGGGGGCGCTTTCCGGTGATGAGCCAGGGAAGACTGCGTTATCAAGAGATCCGTAATTTCTACAGCCAGCAGGAGATCATCGAGGCCCAAAAACTGCAGTGCAGAGAGGTGGCCCAGGCTCTGCGCGGCCATCCGGCTCTGTGGGCTTATGATCTGGGGAATGAGTCTTCTAATTGTGTTGTTCCTCAAGATAGGCAGGCAGCCAGGGTTTGGCTGGCAGCTATGGTAGAGGAACTGAAAAGGGGTGCCGATGTTCCCGTAACCATCGGCCTGCATGCAGAGGACCTGGAGGAGGACCGCAGGCTTGGTCCAAAAGAGGCCGCCCAATACTGTGATTTTTTGTGTATGCACGGTTATCCCTTTTATCTGGACTGGGTTGACCATCCTCTGGAGGTGGAGGTGCTGCCCTTTTTAGGGTTGCTCACAGGCTGGTTGGGAGGGAAAAGGGTGCTTTTTCAGGAGTTCGGGGTGTCTGATAGAATTCTGGAGAGAGTGTGTTCAGGGGAGATAGAAGCGGCAGCTGCCTCCTATTATGAGCGGGCCCTGCACCTTTTAAAGAGGGCGGGGATGTGGGGTGCTTTTGCCTGGTGTTACAGCGACTACCAGCCACATCTCTTTGATCAACCGCCCCTTAAGGATAATCCCCATGAAAGATCCTTTGGCTTGTTTAAGTCTGATGGCAGTCCCAAAAAGGCAGTAAGGGTTTTTCAGGAGTTTGCTAAAAAAGTGAAAGAGGCGGCAGACAGCGGTGCTGCCTGGGACCTCTCCTGGTTGCAGGGTGAGGATCCGGACCGCTTTTACCATAAACCCCTTTTGGAAATAAAAAGGCTTTACAGAAAATATAAAGAGTGGTTGGCAGACAGAGATAATTGATTGATGGCTATCATTTGAAATTATTCTTTTATCGTTCTGATGACCTATTGTAGTGGGGGGAAGGAGTTTTGAAAATCGCATTATTATCACCTATAGCATGGAGAACACCGCCAAGGCATTATGGGCCCTGGGAGTATGTTGTTTCACTTCTTTGTGAAGGGCTGGTAGAAAAGGGGGTTGAGGTTACCCTGTTTGCTACCGGGGACTCCCAGACCGCAGCAAAACTGGAGTTTGTCTGCAGAACCTCCTATGAAGAGGATAAATCCCTGGATCCCAAGGTCTGGGAGGCAATGCACATCGCTCATTTTTTTGAACAGGCTGAAAACTATGACCTGATCCATAATCACTTTGATTTTTTACCCCTGACCTACAGCAGGTTGGTGAAAACACCCCTGTTAACCACTATCCACGGCTTTTCTTCAGAAAAGATCCTCCCGGTTTATCGGGAGTACAGTGATCGGAGTTATTATGTTTCCATCAGTAACGCGGACCGCAGGCCGGAACTGCCGTACCTGGCTACTGTTTACCATGGCATCGATCTGAAGGCTTATGATTTTGTGCCGGAGAGAGGGGATTATCTCCTTTATTTTGGGCGCATTCACCCGGATAAGGGCACCTGTGAGGCCATTGAGATCGCCCGCAGCTTCCAGATGAAACTGCTCATCGCCGGAATAATCCAGGATGAGGACTACTACCGGGAACAGGTGGCGCCTAAGATCGATGGGCAGCAGGTGGTTTACTTGGGGCCTGTGGGGCCTGAAAAAAGAAATCAGCTGTTAGGGGGAGCCTATGCCCTCTTGCATACCATCAATTTCGCAGAGCCTTTTGGCTTGAGTGTTGTTGAGTCTATGGCCTGCGGCACACCGGTGGTTGCTTTTAATAAGGGATCAATGCCTGAGGTGATCAAGGACCAGGAAACAGGCTTTCTAGTGAACAACATTGATCAGGCAGTGGAAGCGCTAAGAAGAATCCCTGAGCTGGACCGGAGGGCCTGTCGCCGCTGGGTAGAAAACCGCTTTAGCAGGGAGCGCATGGTGAATGACTATTTGGCTGTCTACAAGCTGATCCTGGAAAAAGAAAAAGCCCGCTTGCTCTCTGCGAACACACCTTGGGGGCGCTGGGAGGTACTGTTGGATGCTCCCGACCATAAGGTGAAGCGGATCATAGTAAACCCCGGCAAGCGTTTAAGCTACCAGAAGCACTTTAAAAGGCAGGAACACTGGTTTGTGGTGTCCGGACAAGCCCTGGTAACCCTTGATGGTGAAAAGATACCCCTTAGCCCGGGGCAATCGGTGGACATAGCCTGTGAGGCAGCCCACCGCATTGCCAATCCCGGGAAAGTTCCCCTGGTTTTCATTGAAACCCAGACCGGCAGTTACTTCGGAGAGGATGATATTATCCGCTTGGAAGATGACTACGGACGTGCCTGATTTTCCCTTATCTCTTCTGGAATCAGCTCACCGACACGGCCTGTGGCTAGGCAAACATGGGTATCAGCAGCTCCGTAATAAACAAGGATTTCATCCTCTGCCTCCAGGATCTCCTTATCTTCTGCCGGTACCGCTCCACAGGTAAAGACCACATTGGGAACCCAGCTCTCACCTGGCCTGCCGATCTCATATTCGGTCTCCGGGGTGAGGATGGGATTAGGTGAGCGGTAGATAACCCGCTCCGGTTGATCGAGGGGGACCACCATGACCCCCAAGCGGTAGACCCTATCCTTGTCAACCCCATGATAGATCATCAGCCAGCCGTATTTTGTTTTGATCGGCTGTGCACCGGCCCCGATCTTCAGAAAGTCCCACATCTTACCGGGGCGTGGCCCCATGATAATGGTGTGGTCCCCTTTGGGGGCGGGGAATTCAAGTTTATCCATAAAGGAAACCCAAATGCTGGGCTCTATCCGGTGGTAGATCACATACTTACCCCTGATCTTTTCCGGGAAGAGGATGGCATCCTTATCCCAGATATCCTGAAAGGCCAACCCCAAACGCTGCCAGCGGTGGAATTCCCTGTTAAGAAAGGCGTCTACAGGGATGGAGGCGGCAGCGATCTGGGCGGTCACACCATCATAAGCGGTGTAAAGCATATAAAGCACATCATCGATGATCACCACCCGCGGGTCCTCTACCCCCTTTTTCTCCTCCTTGGTTCGGGGTGAAAAGATGGGATAGTCCAGGCGATCCAATACCTTGTAACCATCGGTTACTGCCAAACCGATGCGGGAGACCTCATCATCCCCGTAGGCCCTGTAGAGCAGATAAACACGCCCTTCGAGCCTGACTGCAGCAGCATTGAGCACATATTTGCTTTCCCAGGGGTTTTCTTTAATGGGGCTTAAGATTGGGTTTCCTGAATAGCGTATCAAGGTTTTTGCGGGAGGATAATCCTGAGTCTCCTGGGCAACAACGGTCACATCCTTTGGTTTAACACCCAACAGCACATCCAGCAGGTCATCATCAGCTTTGCCCTCACCAATGGACTGGGTGATGCGGGGCAGGATTTCCCCTGGGTCTAGCCCCAATTCAGAATGGATCTCCTCCAGAAAGTCATGGTTAAACCACCTTTCCTCCACATGGGAAGACAGAGGTGTAGGGATCCCGGTCCCCCCTTTGCTGCTGTAGCTGGCCCAAGTCCAGGCCGAACAGGGGATAAAGGTTCCATCTTCTAAGACCTGGCTCACACCGTAACTGTTGCACAGAGCTTTGAGCAGTTGTGCCCGCTCTGTATGTCCGGTCAGGGTCAGGTGCTGAGCAAGGATGCGTATCTTTCTCACCAGAGCCCGGTGGTGGTAATTTTCAAAAATGTTGTAAGCTGAAAAAGGAGTCGATTCAAAGCGGCCGATCAGGGAGTTGCGGATCTTGGCTCCCAAATTCCTTCTTTCCTTGGCATAGGTTTCATACAAAAGTGAGTAATTATGGGCGATCATGATCTGTCTCATGATAAACAGGAAAAAGCGCAGTTTGGGGTATTTGCCCCCTATTCCTTTGCTCAAGGGGCTGACCACCAGCCTGGTAGTCAGTTTATTGAGATCTGAAATCTTCCCCAGTTTGAACATATTCCCCATCAATCCGCTGCCTGCGAACAGGGGTTTCAGTTCTATTTCAGTTATGTCCTCTGGAGTCAACTTGTCTAGGATCCACAAAAGGGTACGGTCAGCCCATTTGCGGGTTTCTATCAAATTGGCTATGGTGATTGCATCCCTGGGCAGCAATTTATCCAGCAGTTCCCGGGGTGTATGGCAGTTAGCAGGTATCATAATATTCAGCGGGGGGAACCTGATCACCGCTTCCTCAAAAATTTCTTCTTTAATGCCGAAGATTTTTGGGTGCTCTAGGAAATCGAAGATAGCGTCAACAACTTCCCTTGCTCCCTCTTCAGTGTAGACATTTCCAGGGCATAGTTGATCAATGGTTTGCTCCAGATCCCCCATAAACTGTTCCAGACGGGAGGCAATTGTTCTGGAATTGGAGTCTGCAGGGATCAAGAGGTCCTTTTCCAAAAAGTCCTGGAATTTGCTTGTATAGCGGTTCTGCAGCCGATTGAACAGATCGCTCATCTTGATCTCCTGTCCCCGCCATTGAATGGTTTTGGGAAGGACGATGGGTTTGCCGGGAATGAACTCCAGGTAGTCGGCAGGGATGATCGGAGGTTTGTGTTCCCAGGCTTTTTCCCGCCACTTTTTAATAAACCAGCTTCTGTTCTGCAGAAAACACCTTCTCTGCTCCTCTTTTTTATGCTCAGCCTGACTGGCAATAATGGCAGCAGCGTAAGTGCTTTTTTCAATGGCCAGTTCTTCTTGAATATTTTCCAGCTGTTCTAAAAAGGAGGCCATTCTCCCGCAGAAAACCGCGGTCAGGGCATCCAACACATCTTCTTTACTGGCATCAGGTGAAAAGCTGTAATGGAAGAGGAGGGAATAGACCACACCAACCCATGTTTCTTCATCCAGGTAAAAATCCCGGCTAGGGGATACAGCGCTGCGTTCCAGTGCAGTTAATATACTGCGGGGGCAGGTCTCTGCGAAAATGCTGTAATACTGGTTAAAGCCGTTGCGGAATTGGTGGATCAGTGCTCTGGTTTCATAGATTTGGGCTGTAGGCGGTTCCTGATCTGGTTCTAAACCGCAGATATCAGGGGAATGGAGCACACATTTTCCCCCACTCCAGTGTTCCTCATCCCTTTTAATCCGCTCAAACATAAAGGAGGCAAAGTCTTTGAAAAGATAGATCAGTTTATCCAGGGAGGCAGGCTCCATTTTGAACCCTAAAGGGACCTCACAGATCCTTTTATTTTGAATGATAGCTGTGGTGATCAGCCAGGGATCGATGCCAAAGCCCCTTGTATGATCAACCCAAAACTTGATGGCAGTGCAGTAATCCTCCACCAGGTCATGGGAGATGGCATAGATGCCGCATAAGGGGTCTGAGATTCTGTATCTGTAAAAGGTTTCGAAAAGTGGCCTGAGAAAGAGATTTCCCAATAAATCCTCATAATACTGACGCTGAAAAGTGGTGAGCACCAGATCATAGCCCTGCTGGAGGGGGTCAAGGAGCCTGGGGATAGAATCAACCTGCAGGCCGGATCCCTTTTGCCCAACAGAGTCGGCAGTTAATAAAAGCAGATCCGCATCCAGTTTATTGGCCACTTCCAAAATAGCCCTGATGCTCATCCCTCTGCCATTGATGCCCGGCAGCATCAGAAATTCCAGATGGGGATAGCTGAGATCCATTTGCTTGACAGCTTCCAGAGCATCCTCACCGGCAGGGTCCCCCACACAGGTGATCAGGGTTTCTTCTGCTTTGTGGGTTGGGAAAAGGCTGTCTTCCACAACCTTGAGCACCAGTGGGAGGGTGTGGGTTTCATTGTAAAAGGGAACACCTACTACAAGGTTGACACATTTGTATTTAGCCGCTTCTTCCAAGGGTCTCTTGATGCTCTGCTCAAAGAGTAACTCCTGGTCTTGGTCTTTAATATTCCCAATCAAAATCACCCACCTCTTGCTGCCTGATGGCATTTTTGATGATCGCACAGTTATTTTGAAGCCCTTCCTCTGTTTTGGCTTCACATCTGGCTACCAGGACAGGTTGGGTATTGGAGGCGCGCACCAACCCCCAACCATCATCAAATAAAACCCGTACCCCATCAATATCGATAACTTCATATTGCTGTCGAAACTGTTCCACAAGGTTCTTGACCACCTGGAACTTTTTCTCATCAGGACAGGGGATCCTGGTTTCAGCTGTTGAGTAATAATGGGGTAGATCAGCTAGCAGTTGAGATAGAGGTTTGTCTTGTTGGGATAAAATGCGCAACAGCCTTCCTGTGGCATATAAGGCATCATCATAACCATAATATTCATCAGCAAAAAACATATGCCCGGACATTTCTCCGGTAAAGACCGCCCCGGTTTCCTTCATCTTGGCCTTGATCAGGGAATGACCTGTTTTATAAAAGACCGGTTTACCCCCTAAGCGTTTGATTTCATCCACCAGGGCTTGAGAGCATTTGACCTCTACAATAGCCAGTGCTTCAGGGTGTTTAGCCAGGATTTCCCGCCAGAAGAGGCACATCAGTTTGTCACCCCAGACCACATTTCCCTGATCATCAACAACCCCGATCCGGTCCGCATCACCATCATAGGCGACCCCTAGGTCGGCCTTATTTTTCAAGACGGTCTTTTTTAGTTGGAGCAGATTGGCTGTTTTTACCGGATCCGGGTGGTGGTTGGGGAAGCTGCCGTCGGATTCGCAGTAAAGGGGAATCACCTCACACCCCCAATTCTTGAGTATTTTTTCCGCAAAAAGGGAGGCTGTGCCATTACCGCAGTCCACAACCACCTTTAAGGGGCGTCCGCCCAATTTTATTTTGTCCGCCAACATCTGAAGATATGAATCAACAACATCCCGCACCTGCAGTGTACCACTGCCTGAGCAGAGTTTATTGGCGGTGATCATATCCCTCAGTTTGATGATCTGATCACCGTATATAGTGCCCTCACCATAGGCAAGCTTAAAGCCGTTTTCCTCTGGAGGGTTGTGGCTCCCGGTGATCATCACCCCGCCGCTGATCCCGAAATGCTCCCTGGCAAAATAGAGGATCGGGGTAACCACCAGACCGATATCGATCACATGACAGCCTGAGTCCAGAAGTCCATTCAAGAGCATCTTATGCAGCCGGTCAGAACTGAGGCGGTTGTCCCGCCCCACCAGGACTTCATTGCTGCCCTGTTCCTGCACATAGGTGCCAAAAGCCTGGCCGATGAGCCTTACAGTATCATCAGTCAGGTCCCGGTCTGCATGCCCGCGTATATCATATTGTCGAAATATTGCTTTGTTCATCATAATATCTCCTTATAACCATTTTCATTGAGTGCGGTAATAACCTTTTTTAGGTCCTGTGCCTTATCTTTATGACAGATGAGAATACTCCCTTCATTTTCTACAACGATCAGATCATGAACCCCTAAGGTGGCCACCACCTTGTCAGAAACCTGCACCATGGTGTTTTTGGTGTCCACCAGTACACCCTGCCCCTCCAGGATATTGCCATTTGGATCCTTTTTTTTGTAGGATTCCAGGGCGGTCCAGGAACCTACATCATCCCAGCCAAAATCCCCTACAGCCATCAAAACCCCCCTGGTTTTTTCCATGACACCGTAGTCAATGGAAATCTTGGGAAGGCCCTCATATACATTTTTAAGTAGCTGAGGGAATGTTGGTGTACCAATAGCCTTTTCGATTTTCTCCAATCCGGCTGCTAAAACCGGCAGGTGTTCAGCGATCAGCCTTCTGATCAGGTCTGCTCGCCAGATAAAAATACCGCTGTTCCAGAAGTAGCAGCCTTTTGCTAAAAACTCCATGGCTTTTGCCAGATTAGGCTTTTCTATGAATTTTTCTACATGATATAAGGGAATGCCTTGATGCTCCTTGTAGAGTTCCCCCTGTGAGAGATAGCCGAAACCTGTTTCCGGGCGGCTAGCTGGGATGCCGATGGTCACCGCATGGTTTTCTGCGGCAGCAGCCTCAGCAGCCTGTAATACTTCTATAAAACGTTCTTGATCAGAAATATAATGATCTGCAGGAAGGACTACCATCACCCCTGAAGGGTCCCTTTGCTGAATAATCACTGCCGCAAGGCCAATAGCTGCGGCTGTATCCCGACCAAAGGGTTCAAGGATGATGTTTTCTCTGGGAACCTCAGGGGCTTGCTGGTAAACGATCCCTTGATAATTATCTGCAGTGATAATAAATATCTTATCGGGAGTAACAAACTTTTTGACTCTGCCTACAGTTAGCTGCAGCATGGTTTTGCTGCTGATCAGCGGAAGGAACTGTTTGGGATATTTCTTCCGGCTTTTTGGCCAAAATCTTTCACCCCGGCCGCCGGCCATAATAACTGCGTAGGTCATGGGTTTTGAACCCCCTTTCAATTATCAATGCAAATCTAGCCAGGATTTTAAGACAGCCAAAAACCTAGCTATGTTGATATGGTAAAAACATGCTATCCCGTGCAGTTATAGGTGTGTCGGTTATTAAGAACTTAAATGATCTCCACAATTATTGCCATATATACCTATTTTAACATTGTAATTATGGTAAGACAACCTATCGCTAGAAAGGGGGTATGCGGCCCCGATCAAATTATGGTAAATTATATAGGGCAGTTTAATAATGTTTAAATAATTTTGTGTGTCAGATGCTGCAGTATAGTCTAAATGTGTAATGAGGCATTCAGCTTAACTGATGCTAAAGGGAGTCAAACTGTTATGACAGCATCAGGTAGTAAAAGGCAGTTATCCTGGCTAGCTTTTTCTTGTCGTTAATTGCTACAGCAGTTAATAGCAAAATACTTTATCTCTTGCAAAATCTCTTTCAAAGGGAATCCTCTAGCTGTGTTACGGGGAATTATAAAACTAGAACTTACTGATGCTGATCTAGTTCTCTTGGCATAAGATAAGCTCATTCAGCAAGATGACACTGAGGAGCCATTGATAAACTATTTAGCTAAAAAGCAGGGCATCTAAGGATGGGTTGGGGGCAAGAACCATTTTCGCAAAAAGACAACAGCCACTTTGTTAGAAGCTTGTATGTTCACTGGTCATTATGTGGTGTTAAAAATGGAGCACCCTTGATAAAAAAGGATAAGCTAAATTTACTTGACAGATGATAACAGCTAATCAGCAAAACCGTTTTTTCAATTTTTTCAATTATAGATTGGCAGGGAGTGTGTTGGAAATCGATAATAATGAGCGGGATATAAAGTTTATGCGGGAGGCCATCAAAGAGGCCTACAAAGCCGCCGCTAAACTGGAGGTGCCTGTAGGTGCTGTAGTGGTTCAGGGGGAGCAGGTGATCGCACGGGGCCACAACCTCAGGGAAGGGCTGGGTGATCCCACAGCCCATGCTGAGATGCTGGCTCTGCGGGAGGCGGCATTTAGGCTGGGCAGTTGGCGCTTGAACGGCTGCACGCTCTATGTTACCATGGAACCCTGTCCCATGTGTGCCGGGGCGGCAATCCAGGCACGGCTGGACCGGATAGTGTTCGGTGCCTATGACCCTAAGGCAGGAGCTGCCGGGTCCTGTGTGGATCTTTTAGGGGAAAGCTGTTTCAACCATCAGGTAGAGGTAACCGGTGGTGTGCTAAAGGAGAAGTGTGCCCAGATCTTGCAGAACTTTTTCAAAAAGCTGCGCTCAGGGGAATTGCCTGACGACTCAACAGTCCAAGAAAGGGAAGCAGGGTGCTATCCCGGCCCTGATGGGGAGTAAAGAGAAGGAGTGTGCGGTCTATCTACCTTTGACAGGGTGAGGGGGATCATTATATAATTGATGCGCATGATGCGCATATAATTGATGAGCAGTTTTTTTGTTGTAACTATACCGACCCTGTGGTCTATATAATACGGAGAGGTGGCCGAGTCCGGTTGAAGGCGCTCGACTCGAAATCGAGTAAGGGGTGCTGAGCCCCTTCGTGGGTTCGAATCCCACCCTCTCCGCCAATTTAGATAGATCAAGGGTTTGACGGCATACGGCATTAAGTAAAAGCCAGTCAACCCCTTTTTATTTGCTGTTGACATGATAGCTTTCTAGCTATATAAATTAAAATGAACCACTGAAAGTGCGAATGCACCGTAGGTGGTGTTTTTTATTAGTCCACAAGTCCACAATCAGCAAATAAAGCCGATAAGAAACAGCCAGAATCTGCATTATCTGTTCGTTCTGCTCCTGGTTCATATACTCCAATCTTTGTACGAAAGAGACTATTTAACCCTACTTTTTTATCTATCTTCTTTTCAATTCATTTGCCTAATTAATTAAAGGTACTGTTGTAATTTATGGGTAATAATAACTTTATGGGAAAACTGAACGGAGGTGGTGCCGTCAGTGTCAGTGTGAAATGCTGGAGGGGTTTGATGTCAAGGTTGATGGTGCGGGTTATGGCATCAAAATAGCTGCCGGTACCGGTATTTTTGCAACAAGGCTGGAAAAGCCTAAGGTAGCTGTTTGTCCTCAATGTGGTGAGATATCTTTATCTATCGGCATGTGGATAAAATAAGGAAGGAGAGGGGTTAAGATTTTTCAGCAAAGGGGTGTGCAGCATCAGGGTTGTCAGTTTTAAAATGACCAAACTGTTATTGTTCCTGATCACCTTTACCGGGGTGTTGCTCTTTCCTGCAGGTTGCCAGCCGCAGATGCAGGCTCCTTCCACAGAACAAACAAAGGAGAAAAGGCTTCCTTCATCACAGACGGTTTGTGCTTTTTATGTCAATGGCAGGGGTGAGGGGTCCTCTTTTAGTTCATTTGCTGAAAACAGAGGAGCAATTGATGAATTATCCCCTTTGTGGTATCGGCTGCAGGGGGATGGGACCATGCAAGAGGATGTGGACAGTGAAGCGCTGGTTTTAGCAAAGGAGAGCAACACTAAAGTGATTCCATTGATTGCTTTGGCAGGCAATAGGAGCAGAGAGGTGCTCATCAACCCCGCTGCCAGAAAAGCAGCAGTAGAAAACATCATTCAGCTTGTGCGAGACAATAGCTTTGATGGGGTCAATATAGATCTGGAAATTATCAGAAGTGAGGGGATGGATTACACAGAATATCAAGAAGGGTTAACAACATTTTTATCTGAACTGCGAGGGGAATTGCCTCAGAACAAAAGGCTGGATGTCTGTGTGCTCCCTCCTGTGAAACCCCCTTCCCATCTGGCAGAGATTTACGATCTGCAGGAGATCGCAAAGACGGCAGATAGGGTTGTTATGATGGCCTATGATTACAGCCATAGTGATACTGAGCCCGGCCCTGTGGCTCCCCTCTGGTGGGTAGAGGAGAATATCGAATATATATTAAAGATGGGACTGCCTTCTGAAAAGCTTTCTTTGGGGATCGCCACCTATGGTTATGACTGGCTGCCTGGCGGAGGGGCAGTTGCCAGGGGTAATGTTGAGATCAAAAGGATAATTGAGCTGTACAGGGCACAGGTGAATTGGGATGAGGAAAAGCAGGGGCCGGTCATTCATTATTCCGACCCTGAAGTCGGGGAGCGTGAAATATGGTTTGAAAACACTGCCAGTATAAATCAGAAACTGGAATTGGTTAAAAAATATCATTTAGCAGGTTGTTCCTTCTGGAGATTGGGCTTTGAGGACGAGGATTTATGGGATGAAGTGGGAAAAGCAATTAAATAAAATGAAAAAGGGGTTCAAGGTGAACCCCTTTTAAACCGGTTAACAGCTTATCTGCTCAGTGACCCTGCTGCTTTCACCCGGATGCGTGTAGCGTTCCCTGGGAGGTAGGCTAAAGGCACATCCTCCTGCTGTACAATGGTAACAGTATCCGGGTTGGCTCCAGCCCTGATCGCTTCCTCTTTTGCCAGCTTTCTGGCATCATCCATAGCCTGTTCTCTGGTCATATCAGAGAGGGAATAGATTTTATCCACTTCTCCACTTACCTGTGCGATGGCTGCACCCAGAGCATTGGCCACATCGAAGTTGTCAGGGCGGTGTATTTCACTTACACCTTCAAGGGTGCCGTTGATGATGATGCTGCCTCCCCCTACCAGGATCAGGGGGAGAGGGTCCTTGCTGACCTTCATTTTATCGATGGCTTCTGCTACCATGGTCATGATTTTTTCGTGAGCCCGCCGGGCAAATTCCATATCTATGCAGTTTACCTTTTCTTTATCACCGATATCAGCCAGGCCAAGGCGCACAGCAATATCTGTAGCTGTTATTGTGCTGCCTCCAAAGACTAAGGCCTCTTCAGTAATCCGGTAGCCCACACTGTCAGGCCCGATCTTGATTTCACCGTTATCTTCACGAATGATAGTACCGCCACCCAGGCCGATAGATACCAGGTCCGGCATGCGGAAATTGGTACGCACACCCCCGATCTCAACAGCTAGTGAAGACTCCCTGGGGAAGGAGTTGGTAATAACCCCCACATCACTGGTGGTTCCACCCACATCAAGAACGATGCCATTCTCCACATTGCTCAAAAAAGATGCTCCCCTAATGCTGTTGGTGGGGCCGCAGGCGATGGTGAGAATAGGGTAGTTTACTGCGTAGTCCACAGCCATCAGTGTGCCGTCATTCTGGCAGATATAAACCGTTGCATTTGTGACTCCCTCTTTTTTCAAGGCATCCACAAAGCTGTTGGCAGTGTTGCGGGCGATATTGATCAGGGCCGCATTGAGGATAGTGGCATTTTCCCTTTCCAGCAGCCCGATGGATCCGATCTCATGGGAGTAGGTAATAGGTATCGCTCCCATTTCCGATTTTATTATTTCCCCAGCCCGTTTTTCGTGTTCGGCATTAATGGGGGAGAAAACGGAGATGATGGCAATGCTGTCTACTTTACCCTTTAATTCCTGTGCTATTTTTCTGATTTCTTCCTCATTAAGAGGGGAGATTTCCCGCCCATCGAATTCATGGCCGCCTTCTACCAGGTAGTATCTGCTTCCGATGGCCTCTTTCAATTCTGGGGGCCAACCGGTTGTCGGCTCGATTGATTGGGTGGCCGGT
>Ga0134092_1001597_pt1 | contig 19382 bp, 15 predicted proteins | sample 3_6taG_FD_94454 | JGI IMG/M metagenome (GOLD analysis project Ga0134092, IMG submission 94454) | Switchgrass degrading microbial communities from high solid loading bioreactors in New Hampshire, USA - 3_6_20_6_A3 metaG | ecosystem: Engineered > Bioreactor > Semi-continuous > Anaerobic >... | reverse complement strand
ATGTCCCCGCCGGCCTCCCGGATCTGTCTGCGGTACCATTCCATTTTCCAGTCATAGTTGAAGTGGCCGTCGGGCAGCTTCCGTCGCGGGTGATCCGCCGGTCCCATTTCACTGACGCCTTTGTCGATCTCCCGGGTGAAGCCTTCGCGATAGCCGTCGTAATAGACCCCGATCCGGCCCATGGTCTGGGTGCCCCCAAGGCCGTGGAGGTATTCGGCCACAAGGGTTTTGGCTCCATGGCGTGCCGCACCGATCCCTGCATTGGCGCCGGCTGTTCCTCCTCCAAGGACCACCACATCATATTCGCCGATCACCGGGATGTATGTGCGCTCGAGTTTCACCCATTCCTTTGAAAATGCCGGCCTGAGCGGTGTCGACCCAATGCAGAGAACCCCGTCAAGTACACTGCTTTCTTCTGTTTTCGCAAGGACCAGGCCACAGGAAGTATCCAGGCCCCTTGCCAGCTCGGCGGCCGCTTTGCCGATCATCTCGCCTAAAAAAACAGCATTTGCCGGTCTGTAGAATTCCTCTGCAAGCCCTCGTTCCACATCGGCGCAGGCTCCCAGGACAAAGAGCCTTTGGCTGTCCTCCGGTACTAAGGCTTCTACGGGCAGGCCGTCTATGCTATGGTCTTTATAGGACCTAAGGCCTTTGATTCTAAAAGGCGGGATATAAAACAAGCAGTCGGCCGCATCCACCTGGTCCGGGTCCCAGGCCTTGCCCCTGATTTCCTGTTCGATCCTGCAGAGGGTAGGATAGGTCCAGTCCTCCATCCTGTAGTGGAATGTGTACTCGTTTGCAGGAAATGCTACTCCGTCTTTCTTGGGCGATATGGGCAAAATCCTTTTGTCCCCCGTGGGATCGGTGGTATTGCCGACCGTGATGAATTGAAACTTTTGAAGCTGTTCGGCTCCTTCTTCCTGGAAAGGGGCACCTGCCAATTTTGCGACATCGGCGCCATGGGTCGCATCAATGAGCACCTTGCCCCGAAGGATCTGCTGGCCGGAGCGGTTTGTGATGATGACGCCTGCCGGCTCTGATCGATCGTCAAAGAGCACCTCCGTCACATAGCTGGAGTACAAAAAATCCACACCACGGTCTATCAATTCATTCTCCAGCGCCTTCTTTACGGTAAAGGGCCATCTGTCCACATCCTTTGGAAAGAGCTTGCCTAGGAGCGGATGCTCTCCCCTTTGCTCTTCAAAGAGGTATTTATAAGTGCCGCAGAGATCCTCCGCCGGATAGGGCATATATCCGACCACAAAGACCTTTGCCCCCATCTCGGCAGCCTTAAGGGCCGCTGCAATGCCGGCAAGGGTGGCACCTGCAACGATGATATCCGCCTCGGCAATCACCGGAAGCTCCCTCTCCGGCATCATGCAGTATCTGATTTGATTTTTCAATACCCTTACCTCCCAAATGTATGTAATCGTTTCACATTATCCCGAAATCTTGAAACCTTAAACTCCGTCCCTTTTATTAGAGAATAATCTTTTTTTGCTTTCTCGCGCTTTCCAAGGCGCCAAAGACCATTTCCATGCTCTTTAAATTGTCCCTGCAGTCCGTCTCGGCCCGCCTGCCTTCCATGAGGGCGTCAAACATTTCATCAAGGCAGCCGTAATGCCCTTCCCTGCCGTTCCAGCTGTGGACGCCTTCCACTCTCCGATAGTCATTCATGAATTTCTTTTCATCGGAGGGCACGACCACCTCGCAGTAGGGCATACCGGAGCCGTCCCAGATAGCCGTTCCCTTGCTGCCTGTCACTCTCCACTGGGCTTCCCATGAGGTCGGCGCCCCTTCGGCGCACCAGGAGCCCCTGTAGCAAAAGACGGAGCCGTCGGAAAATTCAAAAATGCATACCGCCGCAGCATTGCCCCGATACCAGGAGCCCGCCGGATTGAATTCATGGCAGTAGACTGAAACAGGATCGGCGTTCATAATAAAACGGGCCTGATCAAAGGTATGGATGGCCATATCCAAAATGAGCGGGCTCTCCATCGCTTCTCGAAAGCCTCCGAAATGGGGACCCAGAAAGAAATCGGCGCATATAAAGCCGGGCCGGCCGATGACGCCGGAGGCAATCATGTCCCTAAAGGCCCGGATGTTTTTGAGGTATCTTCGATTCTGCATAACGGCATACATTTTTTGACTTCTTTCCGCCTCCTGGACCATTTCCCTTGCTTCCTCAATCGACGAGGCCATGGGTTTTTCACCCAGGACATCGCAGCCCAACCGAAGAGCCGTGGTTACCACGCTTTTATGGGCTTCAGGAACGGTTACGTCAAAAACCAGGTTTGCTCCGGCGGTATGAATCGCCTGCCCAACCTCCTGGAAAATCCCGCAGTCCAGGCTATAGCGTTTGGCCATGGCCTTTGCATTGGCCTCGTTGATATCCACCAGCGCAACGATTTTTGCATCCTGCCTCTCCAGTGCATATTGCACCCAGGTATTGGCCATACTGCCGCATCCTACAACCGCTATCTTAAACTTATGCATACTGGCACCCCTCGCACAAAATGATTCGTTTATACATTTCTATGGAATTTCCGGTTTATAACCACAAGTATCAGAGCCCTTCCACTGAATGGACCGGCTGCCGTTCCCGGCTTTTTTTACTTTTCATATGCTGATGATCTCTTCGCCGCCCCTGCACCTTTTCAGGTACTTGAGTGCGGTTACCTGGGCGGTCCATTCCAGCTCATCCCGGAACACCGGATCATGGTATCCTTCTATATCAATGGTGCCCTGATAGCCGCCCTGCATCAGTATCGTAATAATATCCGCCCAGTTCGTATCACCGAAGCCCGGTGTCCGATGCCAGACAAATTCCATTGGCCCGTTTATTCCATATTCCCTGATGATATCCCATGCAATCGTGGCATCTTTTCCATGGACGTGAAATACCTTGTTTACCCACTTCCGGAGCTGTGGAATGGGGTCTATCAGGCTGACCATCTGATGACAGGGTTCCCACTCCAGGCCAATGTTCTCTGCCGGCAGTGCATCAAACATCATTTCCCATGCAGTAGGATTGATGGCAATGTTCCAGTCTCCCCTGTACCAGTTTCCTCCCATATTGCAGTTTTCAAAGGCTAGCCTTATGCCTTTATCCGCCGCTCTTTTCGATAGTTCTCCAAATACTTCTTTGAACCTGGGAATGGATTCCTCGATGGGTCTGTCAACAATTCGGCCGGTAAATCCGGTTACCAAATCAGTGCCAAAAAGATGCGCATGATCGATGAGCCTTTCCCAGCTGGCTAAAGTGTCATAATTGGCACCATGGCCGGTTAACGGGTTGCCGTATACCGATATACAGGAAATGCAGACGTCTGTCCCGGCCAGGGCGTCCTTGACCTTCTTGGCTGTTTCTGCAAGATCCAGCCCTCCGGTGGTCTGCCAAAAAGTTAGGCTAAAGCTCTCAAATCCGTAGGGTAAAAGCTTGGGTATCAGATTGGCTGCCTCTCCCCCGCCTATAAGAGTGCCTATTCGTATTGGTTTCATATATATCCTCCTTTTTATTCCGTTTCCTTCATTATAGCATTGCTGTGGAAGATATTACAATCGAAGTCTCGGATCTGCTTCTTTTTTTACTTGTCCAACAAGTGGGTTATCCACAGAAAAGTGAGTCAGTAAGAACCGTCCCCGCTGACTCGAAGTTATCCACAAAAAAATGAGTCAACGAGAACCGTCCCCGTTGACTCATTTTTTTATGCGAATTGGGCTTCGTAGAGCTTGCCGTAGACCCCCTTTTGCTCCAGGAGCTCCTCATGGCTGCCCATCTCCACGATCCGCCCATGGTCCAGGACGATGATCTTGTCGGCATTCCGGATGGTGGAGAGCCGGTGGGCAATCACCAGGGTCGTACGGCCGGCTGAAATATTCTCAATGGACTTTTGGATAAGGATCTCCGTCTTGGTGTCGATATTGGCCGTAGCCTCGTCCAGGACAAAGATGGAGGGTTCATGGGCGATGGCCCGGGCAAAGGCCAACAGCTGCCGCTGGCCGGCTGAAAAGGTGCTGCCCCGCTCCCTGACGACCTCATCCATCTTGTTCGGCAGCTCCTCGATAAAGCTCTCGGCATAGGACAGCCTCAAGGCCTCCATGACCTTGTCTTCCGGTATATCGGAGTTCAAACGGATGTTGTCCTTGATGCTCCCGTAAAAGAGGAAAACATCCTGCAGGACCACTGCGATATTGCGCCGAAGATCCCGCAGGCAGTAGTCCTTGATGTTGATGCCATCAATGAGGATCTCTCCTTTCTGGATCTCATAAAAGCGGGAGAGGAGGCTGATGATGGTGGTCTTGCCGGAGCCGGTGGCCCCGACGAAGGCCACCATTTCGCCCGGACTCACCTTGAAGCTGACGTCCTTCAGGACCCAGTCCTCATCGTTGTAGGCAAACCAGACATTTCGAAACTCGATCTCACCCCGGAGCCGGTCGATTCGAATCCCCTTGTCCAGGTCCTCCAGCTCATCATTTTGGTCCAGGAGCTCGAAAATCCGGTCGGCGGACACCGCAGCCGACTGGATGCTGTTGTACTTCTCCGCCAGATCGTTGATGGGGTTGAAGAACTGGCGGATGTAATTGGTAAAGGCATAAAGGACCCCCAGTTCCAGGGTTTTGTTCATAATCTTGTCCATTCCGTACCAGATCAGGACGGCAATCGCCAGGGTGTTGAAGATCTCGATCACCGGCCGGAAAACGCTGTTTAATGTGATCTGGATCATCGTGGAGCGGTAGTAGTCGTCATTCAGCGCCTTGAACTCAGAAAACTTTTCCTTTTCCCGGTGAAAGATCTGCACCAGCTTCATCCCCGAAATATTCTCGGCAAAAAAGCCGTTGATCTGCCCAATCAGGCTTTTCATCACCTTGTGATTTTCCTTCATCCGCTTTTTCACAAAATGGGTCACAATGATGATGAAGGGAATGACCGTAAAGCCGATGAGGGCCAGCTCCGGATTTAAGCTGAACATCACCACCACAATGCCGATGAGCAAAAACACATCCCGAAAGAGGTTGATGAAGACATCCGTAAACATCTCGTTGAGGGCCTCCACGTCATTGGTGGCCCGGGTGATGAGCCTCCCGGAGGAATATTTATCCAGGATCTTCAGGGGAAAATGCTGGATATGGGTAAAGACCTTGTTCCGCAGGCTCTTCATCACGTCCTGGCCCACGAAGTTTATCAAGTTGACCTGAACCGCCGTCAGGACGGAGCTGCCGGCCACAACGGCCATGTATAAAAGCCCCATGACGGGAATGGAGTAAAGGCCCGATTCCGGTTTCTTTGCAATGAGAAAATCATCAATGACGATCTTTAGGATATAGGGCTGGGCCAGCTCGGCCAGGTTCACCACGATGACGCACAGTACGCACAACAGGATGATTTTATAATAAGGCAGGGCCATCTTGACCAGTCGAAGTAAACTATGCCGTTTCATATGCCACCTTCTTCTGCTCTTTTTTAAACTGCTCCCGGTAGAGCTCGTAGTATAGCTTTCCGTTCTCCAAAAGCTCTTCGTGGGTCCCGGACTCCACAATCCGGCCGTGATCCATGACGATGATCTGATCGGCGTGCTTGATGGCGGAAATCCTGTGGGCAATGATGATGCCGGTTCTGCCTCTAAGAACGGTCTTTAGATTCCTGATGATCCCCTCCTCCGTCTCCGTATCCACGGCTGAGAGGGAATCATCCAGGATCAGAACGGCAGGTTTTTTGATAATCGCCCTGGCAATGGCGATCCTCTGCTTTTGCCCGCCCGAGAGGTTCACCCCCCGCTCCCCGACCATGGTGTCGAACTTATCGGGGAACTCCATGATATTGTCGTAGATATGGCTCATCCTGGCCGCCTCTTCCACCTCTTCCTGGGAGTAGGCATCGCTAAAGAAGCGGATGTTGTCGGTTATGGTGGCTGAAAACAGGAAATTGTCCTGGGGCACATAGCCGATGTTCTCCCTCAGTGTCTTCAAGGGAAACTCGTTGATGTCCCTTCCGTCTATGAAAATCCGGCCGTTTTCCACATTGTAGAGCTTTAAAAGCAGGTTCACCAGGGTCGTCTTGCCGCAGCCGGTCTTGCCGATGATGCCGAGGATTTTCCCCTGGGGCAGGCAGATGTTGATATTTTTGAGGGCCGGTTCCGTGGCCCCTGGATAGGTGAAGGTGAGATCCTTAATCTCGATGGAGCCCTTGATCTCCTCGATGGGCTCGTCCGACACACCGTCAACGATCTCCGGCTCCACCTCAAAGATTTCCTTGAGCCTCTTGTAGGAAGCCATACCGCGCTGGAAGATGTTGATGATCCGGCTGACCGCCATCACGGGCCCTATGACCATCGACAGATAGCCGTTAAAGGCTACAAAGTCTCCCAGGCTGATGGCTCCCCGCCTCACCAGGCTGCTGCCGTAGATGAGGCTGATGGCAAAGCTGAGGCCAAAGAAAATCTGAACCAGAGGATTGAGTACGGACGAGAGCCGTACCATCCGGATATTGGCCTCTTTCATCTTCTCGTTGAGCTTCTCAAAGCGTTCCACTTCCCCGTCTTCCTGGACATAGGATTTGATCACCCGGATCCCGGAAATGTTCTCCTGGACGCGATCTGAGACGGCCCCAAAGCTCTCCTGGACCACCCGGAACCGCTGGCGGATTTTCTGGCCCATCTTCAGGATCAAAAAGACGGTGGCCAGAATCGGGATCATGCACACAATGGTCAGGCGATAATCCACCGTCCCGATCATGGCAAAGACGGAAATGCTGCCCAGGCCTACGCCGTTTATGAGGTGGGCCACCCCGGGGCCAAAGGCTTGCCTGACCGCACCCACGTCGTTGATGCCGTAGGCCATCAGGTCCCCGGTCTTCTTGTTGTTGAAAAATTCCACGGACATTTTCTGCAGGTGGGCAAAGAGCTTCTGCCGCAGGAAAACCTCCATGTTCCTTCCGTTGCCGTTAATGCAGTAGCGCCAGATAAAGCGGGTAATAAAGGTGGCTATCGCCACCAGGACCATCGCTCCTAAATACAAAAGCACCTTGTGGCGATCGATGATCTCCGCTTCTAAAAGGTCAATGGTCTCCCCCAGGATCCTGGGTCCCAGGGCTTGAATATATGAATTGAGCAGCAAAAAAACAATCCCCACCAGGTAGGTCTTCCAGTATTTCTTGAAAAACTCCAGAATAATGCGGTCCTTCATCTCAATTCTCCTTGTTGTGCGATATACATATACGCTTCCATAGTTTCATATTTTATAGTATAATAAATGCAAATTCCTTGCTTTTTTTTGCATTTTTATTGCTTCTTTTATGAAAAATCGGAAGGGGAGATCCATGAACAAAACCCAACTCTATGCAATGGCGAGTAACATCCGCTATTCCCATAAAATTAAAAATAAACTGGATTCTGAATATCACTCCCACAAGGATTTCAAGATCCATTTCATCCTATCCGGCGATATCCATTTTTTCATCGAAAAAAAGGTCTACAGGCTCCAGCACGGGGATCTCATCGTGATCAACAATAATGAATTTCACAAATACACCGTTCATTCGGGTACCCAGTATGAACAAGTTTCTATTGGCTTCGATCCTGCCCTTGCCCGCTTCTTCAGCACGCCGGACTGCGACCTCTTAAAGTGCTTTACGGGTAGGCCGAAGGGCGAAAAAAACCGCGTTCACCTCTCCCCCAAGCAGATCGGCGAAATCCAGGATATCTTAAACCGCTTTGAAAGCATACCGGCAAAGGCAGAGGCGGAAGCACCCGTTTTGAAGCTTTCCTGCCTTTTAGAGCTCCTTGTCTTTGTAAACCGGGCCTTCAGCACCGCCGAATCGGTGGAGGAGCAGGCTACTTTGCCGGAAAAGCTTCAGCCAATTTTAAGCTACATCGAGAACAACTTAGACGGGGACCTGTCCCTTGAGGCCCTGGGCCGGCGCTTTTTCATCAGCAGCTCCTACCTGAGTTTCTTGTTTAAGGAGGAAACGGGGGTCAATATCAACGAGTACATTATCTTCAAGCGAATCGCCCGGGCCAAGGAGCTTTTGTCCCAGAACTACAGCGTAACCGAAGCCTGCCACATGTCCGGCTTCAACGATTATTCCAACTTTATCCGGCGCTTTAAAAAGATCGTGGGCGTCTCCCCGGGGCAATATAAAAAGATGGATATGTAAGATGGATCTTCCTGTTTTCTTTGAATGCTTTCCCAAAATTTGCTACACTATAGGTAAAGAACTTAGGAGGAGGGATGACCCATGATCAAGGAGATACCTTATAACGAATACATAAAGGAAGTCCACAGCCAGCTGATCCGTGGAGTTTTCCTGACCACCAAAGCCGGCGATAGGATCAATACCATGGTCATCGGCTGGGGGGGCCTCACCTTTTTCTGGAACAGGCCCATCTTCCTGGTGCCGGTGCGGAAAAGCCGGTACACCCATGAGCTGCTGGAGAAAAGCGGAGAATTTACCGTCAGCATTCCCATGGGGAGGGATATGCAAAAGGCCCTGTCCTTCTGCGGAACCAAGTCGGGGCGGGACTATGACAAGTTCAAGGAATGCAAGCTCACGGCCGTCCCAGGCCGGTATGTGGATGTGCCCGTCATCGGCGAATGCAATTTGCATTATGAATGCAGGGTGGTCTATAAGCAGGATATGGACCCGGCGACCTTAAATGAGGAGATCAATCAGCGCTTCTACCCAAACTACCACACTTTCTATTACGGCGAGATCCTGGGCTGTTATCTGACGGAATAACCAAAAAGGGGCTTTTGCACAATTTGAAAAAGCAACAGCCCCTTTCATCTGCCCAAAAAAGACGTAGGCAAGAGTTTAAAATTTGCTGTATAAAAAAAGGGAGTGTAGCCTCCTATTGAAATAGTGATGCGACACTCCCTTTTGCTCTATTCAATATTAAAAGCTTCATTCAAAGCTGCTTGAGCCTGCAGGGCTATTTCTTCAACGGCTACCTGGGGGGTCTTATCTCCCTTTCCAATGAAACGAATGGTATTCCATCCCAGGTCGCCCACGCTTCCGACAAGATACATCTGGCACATGACGCTCTTTACCTCTCCTGTGATAATCTTCTCAATAGTATTGACCGTTTCGATATCACGGGAGTTATTTTCGATCGACTGTTTCCAGCTGTCGGGGTCTTCATTGGGCAGTGGATCGGTATATTCATCCCAAATGAAAGCTACTTCCTCCGGGTTTTTCACACCATTTGGCATAACGATCAGGTTTGCCTGAACGGTAACCTGAACATACTGATCCGCCCTTGGACCCATTGGATATACGACAAATCCATAATCATCTTCCATGCTTTCCTGATACCTTCCTGCCTGCCACCATTCTCCTCCGATCATCGCATATTTACCGCTCTGGAATTCTATAATCGGCCACTCCCATGAAGAGCCGTCAGGAGGAACCGGAAGGGCCTTGCTGAAGATTAAATCCTGCACAAACTGGAGCGCCTCAATCGCCTCCGGTTCATTCAGCGTGAAAACAGGCTTGTTATCGATCATTTTATAGAGCTTTCCATTGTTGCTTTCTATAAAGGCCCATACAAGGCGAAAATCTCCCACTAATCCGAACTGATCCAGGACACCGTCTCCATCGGTATCTTTGGTGGCTTTTTCGGCGCACTCCTTCAGCTTATCCCATGTCCACTGATAGCTGTTTTGCAGTTCATACAGATTGGGCAATCCTTCTCTTTCAAATAAAGTCTTGTTCCAGAATATTCCGCTTCTCGGCTCTATATGCCCGGTATCAAAGCCGTATATCTTTCCGTCATATGTACCGACTTCCAAAATGAACTTGTTCCATTTTTCTTCTTCAAAATCAAATACCCCCAGATCGCTTACCGGATAACAAAATCCGTTATTCACCAAACCCGGGAAAAATTGCTGGCTTTGAAGATAACACAATTCAGTGAACGGATCTCCGGCGAGAACGCTGGCAGAAAAGGTTTCCACCAACTGCTCAATCGGTATATTGAGATATTCCATTTTGAAGTTGTATTTTTCTTCCATGGCGTTTCTACGCTCAATGAGGAGATCCGTTGATTCTGAAGTCCCGGCTACAGGTGTGGGATCCCACCATGCTGCAAGCCTGATGGTCCTCCCGCCCAGATCCATCGTGACTTCTTCTACAGCCTCGTCTTCTGTGGCATTTTCATCAGCTGCATCGCCTTGAGTTTCCTCCGAAACCTCCTGCTCCTTGCCGGAATTGTCAGGTAAATCCGCTTCTTTGTCTTGAGTCGTGCTGCAGCCGGAAACTATGACAAGTATCATACTCAAGACCAATAATAGTGATACAAGCTTTTTCATTGAAACTCCCCCTGCCTTTTTATTTTTTAACCCTTCGATTCCCACAACTCCTCTGTAGTAATTATAACACGAAATCCAAATTGTGGGAATACGCAATATTCTGATTATTGTGTCGATTCTAAGCAAAATAAGGCGGCTCCAGTCATTCGACGAAAGCCGCCTTTACATTCTTCATATCCTCATTTTCAGCAATGGGATGGTATCCGTATCCCCCAGCTCATTTTGGTGAAGGGGCTGAAGCAATTGTCGATGGGGAAAATTCCTGATTTCACCGAATGCGTTTTTATGCCGAAAAGGATTTCACTCATAAGCCAGGGCATCGATGGGATTTAATTTCGACGCTTTATTGGCAGGGTACAGGCCGAAGATGATCCCGACGGTCACCGAAAAGCCGGTGGCCAGGGCAATCACCCGCGGGGAAATGGCTACCGGAAGGTTTAAAGCCCGGCCGATGAGGTTTGATCCCGTGATCCCAAGGAGGATTCCGATGACTCCGCCCAGGCCGCTGATCACCATGGATTCAATCAGGAACTGGAACAGAATATCCCGGCGCCTGGCGCCGATTGCTTTGCGGATCCCGATTTCCCGGATTCGCTCCGTCACCGAAACCAGCATGATGTTCATGATGCCGATGCCTCCGACCACCAGGGAGATCCCGGCGATCCCCCCGAGCATCATGGTCAGGGTCCCTGCGATTTCGTTCACGGTCGATAAAAGCTGGGACTGGCTAATGATTCGAAAGCTGTTTTCATCCTTGAACTTCTTCATCAAATAGGCCTCCAGCTCATCTACCGCCAGGTCCACGGTCTCCGGCGAATCGGCCGAGATGTAAAAGCTTCTGATGCTTGTGTTCCGAAGCAGTCTCTGGGCTGTCGTAAGGGGGATGATGATCCTGTTATCGGCGGACCCCATCATACTGCTCCCCTTCTCCTCCAGGAGGCCTACGATTTTGAAAGGGGTGCCGTTGATGGAGATGCTCTCACCGACTACATTTCGATGGCCAAACAATTCATCGGCCACCTCCACCCCGATGACCGCCACCCGAAAGCGTAGCTTCAAATCATTATCCACCAGGAACCTTCCGGCCTGCACATGGGAATTGGTGATGTCCTCATATTCAGGGGATGTGGCCTCCAGGGAGGTGTTCATGTTCTTGTTTCCGACCTTGACGATAGCACTACCGCTGAAATACGGCGCAATGCTCTCAATATAGGGTTTTTCTTTCAGCTTCTCGATGTCATCCTCTTCAAGGCTCCTGTTCCTGCCCCCGGTGAGGTTGACGGTGATTAAATTGGTGCCCAGGCTCTCTATCTGATCGGACACCTGGCCGGTTGCCCCTTCCCCCAGGCCGATTAAGGCAATTACGGCTGCAACCCCGATGATGACCCCCAGCATTGTGAGAAATGAGCGCATCTTGTTGGAAAGGATGGCCGATAGGGCCATCTTGATTCCCTGGGAGAATTTCATATCGGCACCCCCTCCTTTCCATGGTCTGCCTTGAAGCGGACCTGCAAACTCCGGAACTTCATACCGACACCGCCTCCTCGTCTGAAACGATGAGCCCGTCATGGAGCCTGATGATTCGCTGCCCCCGCTTTGCCACTTCCATGTTATGGGTGATGAGGATGATGGTGTTTCCCTTGCTGTGAAGCTCAGAGATAAGGTCCATGACTTCCTCTCCCGTCTTGCTGTCCAGGGCTCCCGTGGGCTCGTCGGCCAAAAGGAGCATCGGGCCCGTAACCAAAGCCCGGGCAATGGCCACCCGCTGCTGCTGGCCTCCCGAGAGCTCATTGGGCCTGTGATGGCTCCTGTTGGATAGGCCCACGCTCTTTAAGGCGGCGGCAACCCGCTCCTTTCGCTCCCTGCCGGGCATCCCCATATAGATCAAGGGAAGCTCCACATTTTCGGCAGCGGTCAGCTTCGGGAGGAGGTTGAATTTCTGGAATATAAAACCGATCTTCCTGTTCCGGATCCGGGCCAGCTGGTTGTTGTCGTATTGGCTGATCTCCACACCCTCGAACTTGTAGGAGCCCTCAGTGGGGGTGTCCAAACAGCCGATGATGTTCATCAGGGTGGTTTTGCCGGAGCCCGAAGGGCCTACAACGGAGACAAACTCATGTTTCTTGACTGAAAGGGTTATGCCGTTTAAGGCTGCCACCTCTTCGCTTCCCATGCGGTAGATTTTCTTGATGTTCTTCATCTCGATCATCCGTGAAACACTCCTTCTTAAGTCCCTCTGTCAAGCCAAATCACGGTCTCCATACGCCCTGGGGCCTGCTGCCCACGGCCGGTACCCGGATCTCCCTGCCCATTCTAAATCCGCCGAATCCGCCATTTCCGCCGGAAGAGGTTGTCGACTGGACCACGACGAGTTCTCCTTCCTCCAGGCCGCTTACGATCTCCGCATAGTCCTCGTTCATGATGCCCACCTCTACCTTCCTCAGATTGCCCGACGGCGAAGGGCCGGCTTCCCTGCTAAAGGAGCCGGGATTGGGCTGCACAGCTCTCATCCCTCCTTGATTTCTGCTTCCAGGCCTGCTCGGCGAATCGGCGGCCGGGGATCCGACCATGACAAAGCTTTCTCCGCCAATCTGCATAACCGCCTCCACCGGCACCAGCACGGCATTCTCCTTGTGGGCTGTTTGTATCTTGGCATTGGCACTCATGCCGACCCGGATCCCTTCGGGATCCTTTATGGAAATCAACACCTCGTAGGTGGTTACTCCGCTTGAATACTGTCCTACATCCTTGATCTTTACCACTTCTCCTTCATAGGTCCGATCCGGCAGGGCGTCCAGGGTCATGGTTGCTTTTTGGCCGGGCTGGATCTTTGTAATGTCGAGCTCGTCTACGGACACCTTCAGCTGCATCCTGGTAAGGTCCATTATTGTTGCAATGGTTGAGCCCTTTAAAAGCTCGTCTCCCGTCTCCGCCGGAAGGGAGGTGATGATGCCGTCAATCGGCGCCGTCACGGTCAAATCGTCAAGCTGGGCCTTTTTCTCCGCCAGATCCTCCTTAAGCTTTTCAATCTCCTTCTTCAGGGAATCCATCTCCTCTTCAATGTCCGAGCTGTCCAGCTTAAAAAGCTTATCCCCGATTTTGACCCTGTCGTTCTCTTTGACGTAGATCTCATCAATGAACCCTGTGTTTACCGTCACCGATACTTTTTCCTTGAGTTCCAGGGTCCCTTCTCCTATAAAAATCCCGTTTTTGTTCAAAACGGAAACCTTGGATCCAATTGGGTATTCGTCGCTGTCGACTTCAATGGTGAGGCCGGATACGGAGTCTGAAACCCTGCCGTGGATCACCGAGCCGTCCTCAAACACAAGATCCACAAGCTCCCCCTTCTGAAGGCTCACATTATTCTCCGGCCGGATGGAAGCGAGCATCTTCTCCGCTGTGGAAATGACAGCTAGGGCACCATGGACCTTCATGGTAGTGCCGGCATCCTCTCCGACCTTGGCTTTCAGGGATTTGATGCGCCCGTCGACAGGGGCCTTCACATAAAAGTCCTCCAGGCTTTTCACAAGGTCATCATAGGCCTTTTCCTGCCTTTTGAGGTTTTCCTCGATTGCTTCGATCTCCTGCTGCAGGCTGTCGTCATCAAGGACGGCGATTGTATCCCCCTTTTTTACGGAGTCGCCTTCTTCCACATAGAGGGCGAGCAAGGTCCCCCTGGCAGCCGCTGTGACATCCTGGACAACCGAGGCTTCCACGGAACCGCCTGCCGCCACTTCTACGCTTATCTCCCCCCTGGTTGCCGGTATGAGCATGGAACTCCTCTGGTTATTCACCGGCCCCCGGGCAAAAAATCGCCTGTATACGTAAAGTCCGCCGACAGCCAAAGCTACTGCCAATACAATCAGCACCCATTTGTTAAAGAGCCGCTTCATCTCCTACCATCCTTTCCTCATCTCCTATTCCAATGATTTCTATGTAAATACATTATAACATTCCATTTTTATGAAATAAGCGCTGCTGCATAAAATTCAAAATTTATTAACATTTACATCACATTCGCCACTACACTCAGGAAAAAATAAATGAGTAGGAGGTGAAGTGATGAAATTATTTAAGGTTCTCGGAGCGTTGATTGCGATTGGTGTCATGGCTGTTTCACCGGCCTTTGCAGCGGCGGATGAATCAAGTTTTTTTAGTAAAATCGAGGCAGAGGAAAAGCTTGCCGTCACAGAGTCGGAGGACATCCGGGACAAAGACCCCATCAAGTTCCTTGAAAAGAAAAAGGCCAGGATCCAGGCCTTGTTAAAGGAAGGCAAAATCGAGAAGGAAAAAGCCGATGCAATCATCAAGAGAATTGACGAGCGTATCAAAAAGCTCAAAGAGTTTAACAAGCTGACGACGGCCCAGAAGAAGGAAAAGCTGATCCAGGAGTTCAAGGCCAAAATCGCTGAAAAGGTCAAGGCAGGAAAGCTGACAAAGGAAAAAGGCGATGAGCTGATTAAGAAATACACGGAAAAGGTTGAAAAATGGGACGGGAAAGGCTATCCGGACTTTCATCACAGGGAAAAGTGCCATCGAAAAAAGGTTCGCAAATTAGATAGGTATCACGGGGACAAACAAAAGTAAGCAGATAGGGGTATTTCTTTCGTCAAAAAAGACACCGAAGATTATATTCATGAGCCGTGTAACGGGCACAGGCATCCACGCAAAAAAACATCCAACTAAGATGTATCCGGGGAAGTAACCGCATTGCAGAAACAAATGCCGCCGAAATAAAAGCCGACAAGTCAAAAACAGGTTATGCCAGCATAATCAAAAAGGAACCGGCTTTAAAAACCGGTTCCTTTATCTTTAGTGCTTCTGCAAAAGTTCCAGCATCTTTTTATCCAGCTTGTGGCCGTAGAAGTCCACATACTCGGCGCCGGGCCGGTTGTTGTCCAGGATTCCGAAGGAGCCCCTGAACTCCCAAAGGGCCCAGCCAATGCCGGCCTCTTCAAAGACCTCCAGGGAATCCTCCATCCATCTTAAGGCCACGTCATGGGGCGTTTTGTCGTAGACTCCCCATTCTCCCACCATGACCCCTACTCCCTGGTTCTTCAGCTCCAGGAAGGGATCGATGAACTCACGTTTCAGCCAGGCCTTGTTGAGGTAGGTTTTCTCTTCGTCGAACAGGATCTTTCCGTTTTCGTCAATCTGTATCGTCCCGGGCTTGACTCCCCAGTCCATCATGGTGGGCAGAATCACGATGCTCTCGCCGGAGCCCGATATGGGCTTGATCTCCACCTTGCTGAAGGAGAGCCAGTCCCCGTCCCTTACCTCCAGCTCAATTTTCTTTGTATTGGCCGGAATGGTGGCCGTATAGTCCCGATCAAAGATGTTCTGGTAGATGTCCCACTCCTCGGCATAGACCACTTCCTTCCAGTCCCCTTCTCCGGGCCCGCTCCGGATCATCTGGTTGAAAACCTCCTTGCCGTCGGCTTTGATCACAAGCCGGGCAAAGTTGGACACCACCTGGACCCGGATGCTGACCGTGCTTTCTTCCTTGAAATCCCCCTCTATGACAAAGGGAACATTGAGGTCGGGCTTATAAAGCCCATAGAGCTTATCCGGCAGATAGGGAACAGGCCACTGGGGCTCGGGCCATGTATCGGAGCCATTAATCCAGGATGCCTTGTAGTGGGTGACGTTGAAGGGCTCATAATTGTGGAGGCTTTGGGCCACATTCAGGTCTTTGGCTGCAAAGACCGGCTTTTTTGCCCATGAATTACCGTCGATCACGATCAGGCGATCGGGATCGACCTTGTGAATCGCTTCCACCGTTTTCTTGACGATTTTTGCATAGGTCTCATCATCCACCCCGGCAGGCTCGTTTAAGAGGTTAAAGGAAAGGTCTTTGCTGGGAACCCCTTTATAGCGCTCGGCAAACATGACCCAGTGCTTGATAAAGGCTTCCTGGGCCTCCTCGTCGGTCCACAGGCTCTTGGGCTCCGCCGGCGGGTTTACGCAGTAGCCGGGTCCACGGTGGAAATTGATCTGAACATGGATCCCGTATTTTCTGCCCCATTCCACCGCCTGATCGATCTCTAAAAGCTCCTTTTCGTTGATCTTGTTCCAATCCCCGTCCAAAATCCAGCAGCGGTAGTCCATCGGCAGGCGGACAAAGTTAAAGCCCAGCTCTGCAATCCACTTGAAATCGTTTTCCCTGAAAGGGGCATTGCGGGAGAAATCCGTGGCATTGAACTTCTCCATCAGGTTAAAGCCTCGCCAGCGGGGCAGATTGGAGGCACTGGCCTCGGGCAGGTTCGTTTCCGGGTAGAGCTTTGAGATCCTTTCATAAAAGGACAGCTCATTTTGAGGCTCTTCGGTGTCTGGCACTTCCAAAGCCCCTTCTTCCTCCTTTGCCGTGCTGTCTTCTTCCGTAACCGTTTCATTAGCCTTGTCGGTATCCTGACCGGCATTCTCTACATTACTGCAGGCAACCGGCAGCGAGATCACAAGCACGATGAGCAACAGTTTCGTTAAAATTTTCTTCATTCTCCTTCTTCCTTTCATTTCCTCCACGGATGCTATATATTACCAGTTTTAAACAGCGTCCTGGTTTCTATATGCGATTCAAATATTCTATACGGAAGATTCCGTCCTGCTCCTTCAAGGATGTCATCCCGGTGTTTTCATGGTCGAACCTTCCCCTCATCTCCAGGCCCAGAAAGGCCTCAATAAACCGGCCCCCCTGGTGGTAATGGCCGACCACCAGAATCCGGCATTCCCGTCCTCCGTACGATTCTATGATTCGATCGACTGATTCCTGAATGATCTCATGGTTATTGGGCAGGTCTTTCTTCAGAGGAAACACCAGGTCTTCGATTCCTTCCCTGGGATAAAAATAGGGCTTCAGTTCATCCGGGATTTCCACCCGGCCTGCAAAAATCCCTTCAAATAACTCCGGCCAGATCTCCGCCCTCAGGTGATTGGCCTTTAGGTAGGGCAAAATGGTTTCCATGGTCCTCTTGGCCGGGCTGCACAAGATGGCATCAAAGGTGTAAACCTTCAGCCTCTCCGCCAGGCGCTCTGCCTGGGCCTTTCCCAGGTCCGACAGGTCCCCGTGGTAGGATGTGTCGTAAATCCCCGTTGCGTTCCCGATGGTTTGTCCGTGCCTCACAAAAATCAATTTCATCCATTGATCCACCCTTCTTGCTGCATTGATATCTTTCAGGATGCTGCTGTTATATCATATACTTTTCCTGCATTTTCATCTACACCGGTACTTTGATCCGCTTTCTGCATTCTGCCGCTGCGTCCTAATCTACTTCCTTCAAGTTCCTTAATGGCTCTGCAAAAGCTCCGTGATCTTCTTATCGATCTTGTGGCCGTGAAAGTCCACATATTCCCAACCGGGCCGTTCGTTATCCATGATGCCGAAGGGTCCCCTGAATTCCCATAGGGCCCAGCCAAAGCCGGCTTCTTCATAGAGTTCCAGGCAGTCCTGCATCCACCTGAGGACCACGTCATGGGGCGTTTTGTTATAAGCACCCCATTCTCCCACCATGACTCCTACGCCCTGCTCCTTTAGTTCGAACCATGGGCCTAGCACCTCTTTCTTCAGCCATTCCTTGTCCATATGCCTATCGCCGTCTTCCAGGCGCAGGCCGCCGTTTTCATCGATCAGGATTCTCCCCGGCTTCACCGCCCAGTCGTTCATGGTGGGCTTGATGACAATGGCCTCCAAGGCCGCTTTTGATGAGCTGGATGAGGACATTGGGATCAGGCTTCCAGCAACCGTACAGCTTATCGGATATATGGGAGACAGGCCACTGGGGCTCCGGCATCACATCGGCACCAGGTTCCTAGGATGCCTTATAATGAATGACGGTAAAGGGCTGATAGCCCGGCTTTATTTCAAAATCCGCTCCAGGAAAAGCGACACAAAGCGGTCCCGGTCCACCTCGGAACATACCCTCACCGTTCTGTTGTCTTCATCCCGCTCCCACCAGCGGGTGTTGCTGACATTATAGGTCATGCCACGGGTGAACTCTCCTCTAAGCTCCACCCCGATCCTCCTCTTTTCCGTCTTTACAAGGCTTTCATCAAAGGTCACGGCTACCGCCAGCGGATCATGGAGATAGGGGAGATGCCCGGCATAGCTTCTGTGCCTCTCGATCAGCATGGATAAGAAATTGCTGGCAGCGGTACCCCCCTTGGCTATCCTGTCCACTTCCTCCTGCTTCAATTGGCACTTCATGGTTACATCCAGGCCGACCCCCGTAATATCCACTCCTGATTCAAAGACAATCCTGGCCGCCTCAGGATCACACATGATATTGTACTCTGCTATATTGGTGAAATAGGCTCCTCCCATCAGGACAATCCGCTTGATCCTGTCCTTGAGATCTGGATGCTTTAATAAGAGCATGGCAATATTGGTAAGGGGCCCGATGGGCACCAGGGTAAGGGGCTCCGGAGAGCTCTCAAGGGCTTCCTTCATAAAATCAATGGCATCGCCCGGATAAGGGAGCTCCTCCTCATCCATGTCAGGGGAATACTGGCCGGGATATTCATCTATGTTTACAGTCCTCCAAAGGGTGTCCTCCGGTAATTCCAGCAGCTGCTTTCTCATGCCCGGTACAACCGGAACATCGCCGCACCCCAGGGTCTTTAACAGCCTCCTGGCCAGCTTGGCTCGGGCCCTCGTGTTTTTAAAAACCGTCGTCACGCCGACAAGCTCCAGCTCCGGCGACCGGACCGCCAGGGCAAGGGCCAGGGCATCGTCAATATCGTCGCCGATATCCGTATCGATGATGATCCTTTCTTTATTCATCTGAAATACCCTCCTCTTTAGAATCTATCAACAAATCCCGCCGTGGGAATCATTCCAGGGGATAGCTCTTTAAATCCGGCAGCTGATCCCTGGTAATCACATACTCATGGTTGTAGACCTTTTTGAGCATGGAAAGCTCCGTATGCTCTTCAGAATATACAACCTCCTCTCCCTCTTTCTTGTATACAAAGCCCCCGCACCAGGTGCAGTACCAGGCCCAGGCCGCTTCGTCCAGGAGAAGAGCATCCGGATCCGGTATGGTCCCATTTTCCGTCAGGGCAATCACCTTGTTGGCCTT
>Ga0134092_1001590_pt1 | contig 19435 bp, 24 predicted proteins | sample 3_6taG_FD_94454 | JGI IMG/M metagenome (GOLD analysis project Ga0134092, IMG submission 94454) | Switchgrass degrading microbial communities from high solid loading bioreactors in New Hampshire, USA - 3_6_20_6_A3 metaG | ecosystem: Engineered > Bioreactor > Semi-continuous > Anaerobic >... | reverse complement strand
CACCATATCAATGTTTTACTTTATATATTCGACATAAAAAAGAAGAATCCTTTTTGGTTTTAAAGGATTCTTCCAAAACTTATATACTTTGTCTTCAGTCTGATATGTGATTAATACAATCACATATATTTTTTTGCAATTGTTTTGCAATTTTTCATGCAGTTTATTTACTAAATGATTTTAAGTCTTCAACTAACGGCATTTGATATTTTATTTATAAGGCATATAATTGGATATATCTACAGCAGTTTAAAATGCAGGAATACGACAAAGGAGATGAGACAATGATTTTCTTATTGCAGCTATCAGCTATTCTAGCAGCTGCAGCTTTTGGAGGTTATATATGCAGGAAATTGAATCAGCCTGCAGTATTGGGTCAACTATTATTCGGTATTATTATCGGGCCTTCTGTATTAAATTTTGTATCGCCTACAGAAACTTTCGTCCATATGTCAGATCTGGGTGTAATTCTATTGATGTTTATAGCCGGATTGGAAACAGAGCTGGATGAAATGATAAGATCAGGCAAATCTTCCTTCATAATTGCCATGGGAGGAGTTGTAATGCCTATAGTATTAGGCATAGCTGCCAGCAGTTTATTTGGCAACTCTATTAAAGAAGGATTTTTTATAGGCGTAATACTGGCTGCCACTTCTGTAAGCATAACTGTAGAGACATTAAGAGAAATTGATAAGCTAAGAACCAGACAGGGAATGGCAATACTAGGAGCGGCAGTGATAGATGATGTAATAGGTATTATACTTTTATCATTGGTAACAGGATTTGTAAATCCGGAAGAAAGCCAGAGCTTTATTATTGTAATGGCAAAGCTTATAGCATTTTTTATAGCAGCCTTTATAGTAGGTGTGGTAATAATCAGGTTTTCAAGAAAATACTTCACCACAAAAAATACAAGCAAGAACATTGCTGTGATAGCCCTCATATTCTGCCTCCTTATGGGGTACGTGGCAGAAGAAATGGGTGTTGCAGCAATAACGGGTGCATATCTGGCAGGAATGATACTTTCGGCTACACCTTTCAAAATAAAGATATCTTACAGTATGCAGGAAGTAGCATATATGCTTTTAACCCCTATATTTTTCGTTGTAACGGGAATGAAGGTTGATATAAGCCATATGCTTTATGATTTACCTTTTGGAATGGCTTTGTTGGTAGCCGCAGTGATCGGTAAACTAATGGGCTGCGGAGTGGTGGCAAAATTCTTAGGCTTTGGGAAAAGGGAATCAATGCAGATAGGTATAGGTATGATCCCCAGAGGAGAGGTAGCATTGATAGTAACGGATATTGGATTGAAGCTGGGTGTTGTTCCAAAGGGATTGTTTGCTTCTATAATATTTATGATACTGGCTACTACAATTGTGACACCGCCATTTTTGAAAAAATCTTTTGAAAAAGCAGTATAATTTTAAAAATTATACTGCTATATTATAGGAAAGGGAGTAAAATAGTGATGAGGAACAAAAATATGACTGGGGGTGCCCGCATGTATGTGTTATTCGTAGTCTTGAATAAGACTGAATGCTTGAGTGAAATATTAAGAAAAATGAAAGAGATAGGAATAACAGGGGCCACTATAGTGGATAGTGTAGGAGCAGGAAGACTTCGCAGGAGTATAGGAAAGGAGATTCCTCTCATAGCAGGTCTTATGAAAGCTCTTGATACAGATATAGCTAATAACAAAACTCTTTTTACTGTGGTAGAAAGCAGGCAAAAGCTTGATTCAGTAATGGATGAGATAGAGAAAATCTGTGGAGGAGATATGTCAAAGCCTGATACAGGTATTATGTTTGCAGTTCCTGTTGCTGCTACACGAGGAGGCAGCATTAGCAGAGTAAATAAGAAATCTAATACATATAAAGCCGAATAAATACAGAGGTATTGTCCTCTGTTCTTTTTTTATCTCCAGAAGAATAGATTTATAGAGAGATTAACCTGGAGGTAAATATATGAACAGGATATTGGCAATTGCTTTGATAGGTTTTATATCCGGAATGGTAGGTACAGGACTTGGAGGTGTTATGGTCTTTCTTCTGAAGAACCCTGGAAGAAAATTCATGGGTACACTCTTGGGATTTACAGGTGGAATAATGCTTGCAGTAGTGTGTTTTGATTTGATGCCCCATGCTTTTGAAATAGGTGGTATGGTTATAGGATTTGCAGGCATACTATTTGGTGTGGCAGCAGTTTTTTTGGCAGACACTATTATGCCTGAGATTCCTGAAATGAAAAGCACTTCAGCAGGCTTGAGCAAAAGTTTTATAAAAAGCGGAATTTTGCTGGGTTTGGGTATAGCCTTTCACAATTTTCCTGAAGGTCTTGCTATCGGCTCAGGCTTTGCTGCAGCAAATTCAATGGGATTAAGCCTTGCTATTGTTATAGGGCTCCATGACATGCCGGAGGGTATTGCCATGGCGGTACCTTTGAGAATAGGAGGCTACAACAGGTTGAAAATAGTTCTATACACAATTCTTGCAGGTATACCTACAGGCATAGGAGCACTTGTGGGGGCAATACTTGGGGATATATCTCCTGTGTTTGTATCCCTCTGCTTGGGGTTTGCCGGGGGAGCCATGCTTTATATCACCTGTGGAGAGCTCATACCTAAGACCCATACACTTTACAGAGGTCGAATCCCTACCATTGCTACTATGATTGGAATGCTTATAGGATATTACATAACAAGGGTATTGGGATAGAACTCAGAGCTCTGAGCTCAGAAATGTGTGCCATGTGATACTTGACTCGTGACTCGTGCCGCGTGCCGCGCACCACGTGCCAGACCCAAAAGGAATACCCTAATCTTAGTTCATAGCTCATAGCTCAAGCATAGTGACCAGAGACCAGAGACTAGAGACTAGCGACCGAAGGCAAATATTCTATTGCCCTGAAAAATATTTTATGCTATTATAACAAAGAAGTAATTACATAATCGATTGCAGTACATAAGCGAAGCAACGTTCTACACGGGAGGATAAATACCTATGAAAACAAAAGTCTATTATTTAGAAGAAAAGCACATAAATGAGGAAGCTATAGATGAAGCGGCAGCGGTTATAAGACAAGGCGGCACTGTTATTTTTCCTACTGAGACAGTTTATGGTTTAGGTGCCAATGCCCTTGATGAAAAATCCGTTAGCCGTATTTTTGAAGCTAAAGGTAGACCTTCCGATAATCCGTTAATTGTACATATTTCAAATTATGATATGCTCCTCTATTGTATAGGGGAGCCTTTGTCTGAAATAGCTCAAAAACTTATAGCATTTTTCTGGCCAGGTCCTCTCACTATAATATTTAAAAAATCAAAAGCCATTCCCGATAAAGTCACGGCCGGTTTAGAAACTGTAGCAATTCGTATGCCCGATGATCCTATTGCTCTGAAACTGATTGAGAAAAGTGGAGTGCCCATAGCAGCACCAAGCGCAAATATTTCCGGCAAGCCCAGTCCTACTGCACCTGAGCATGTCATAAGAGATATGGATGGGAGAGTGGATATTATACTGTGCTCCAAGGACACAAGGGTTGGAGTGGAATCAACGGTTTTGGATATATCAGGAGAAGTCCCTACTATATTAAGGCCAGGAGGAGCTACCCTGGAGGAACTTCAAAAAGTACTGGGAGAAGTAGAAGTTGATAAAGGTATATTGGAGCCTGGTACTGCACCTAAATCGCCTGGAATGAAATATACTCATTATGCGCCTAAGGCACCCATGATTATAATAAAAGGGAATGATGCTGCGGTGAAGGAGAAGATTTTGGAACTTGCCAGAAAGGACAAAGACAGAGGTTTAAAGGTAGGAATATTAACAGTATATGAAAATATAGACTATTATGGTGAGTTTTTCCCATTATCTATGGGAAGCAAAAAAGACAGCGCAGAAGCTGCGCACAATTTATTCAACGCTTTGAGGGAATTTGACAAGCTGATGGTGGATATCATATATGCTGAAGCTGTAAGCGAAGAGCAACTTGGTCTTGCAGTTATGAACAGAATGAAAAAAGCTGCAGGCTTTAATATTATTGAGGTGTAAGGGTATGTTCAATGTATTATTTGTATGTACAGGCAATACATGCAGAAGCAGCATGGCAGAAATACTATTTAAGGAAATATTGAAGAGAGAAAAACTTGATGATAAGGTGAAGGTAAAGTCTTCCGGGACATCTGTCTATGCTTCTCTACCTGCTTCTGATAATGCAATAGAAGCCGTCAGGGAATTAGGTCTTGACCTGACAGGTCACAGATCCCAAAAAATAAATATTGAATTGATTAGAGAAGCAGATTTGATTCTCACTATGACCAGAGCGCACAAAAATCATATATTAAATATAATTCCCGATGCAAGGGACAAAGTATTTACATTAGTAGAATATGCAACCGACGGCAAAGAGCAAGACATACTGGATCCCTTTGGATATGATCTTGAAACATATAAAAAATGCAGAGATGAAATAATGAAATATCTAGAAATGGTAGTTAAGAAGATAGGAAATGGGCAAATAGGCAAATAGGCAAATGGGTCAAAGGATGGCTTGTCATTCTGAACGCAGCGAAGAATCTAAGACCCTAGAGGAATGCCTAAAAAATACCAGTGACCAGCGACTAGTGACTAGCGGCTGACCCAAAAGGAATACCTAATAGCAAAATGAAGGAGTTGATATTTTGAAAGTTGTTATTGCCAGCGATCATGGCGGTTATAGACTGAAACAGGAGATAATAAAACATTTGGAGAGCAAGAATATTGAGTATGAGGATTATGGCACATACTCTGATGAATCAGTAGATTATCCTGATTTTGGAGAGAGAGTCGGTGAAGCTGTAGCTTCAGGTAAGTTTGATAGAGGAATAGTGATTTGCGGCACTGGAATAGGCATATCAATAGCTGCAAACAAAGTGCCGGGAGTAAGGGCAGCGCTATGCGGCGACTGTTTCTCTGCAAAGGCTTCAAGAGAGCATAACAATGCAAATGTATTGGCATTAGGAGAAAGGGTTATTGGCGTAGAGCTGGCAAAAATGATTGTAGATATCTGGCTTGAAACCGAATTCCTGGGCGGAAGACATGAAAGACGTGTAGGCAAGATAAGTGCTATAGAGGAAAAATATAGGGGATAGACCAATTGGCCGATGGGCCAATGGGCAAATAGGCTAATGGGCGTTATGTCATCCTGAACGCAGCGAAGGATCTGTATCCCAATAGGAATACCTAAAATCGCGTAACGCGCGCCGCATGCCGCGAGCCAGCCCAAAAGAATACCAAAAATACGAATTATGTAACAGGACGAGAAAGAAATACCCAACACAAAGACCGCGTGCCACGAACCAAGACCCTATAGGAATACTGAAAAAGACTAGCGACTAGAGACTGGTGACCAGAGACTGACCAAAAGGAATACCCAAAAGCTAAATATAAGGAGGATAAACATGAGTAAATACGGTAGCAATGTACACATAATAGACCATCCTATGGTACAGCATAAGCTGACAATATTGAGGGACAAGAATACAGGCGTCAAGGAGTTCAGAGAGCTTGTTGAAGAATTGGCATTATTCATGGGTTATGAAGTTACCAGAAATCTTCCACTTGAGGATATAGAAATTGAAACTCCTATATGCAAAACTACGTCAAAGGTTATATCAGGCAAAAAACTAGGAATTGTTCCCATACTTAGAGCTGGATTAGGAATGGTTGATGGTATATTGAGATTGGTGCCAACAGCTAAAGTGGGACATATAGGTCTTTATAGAGATCCTGAAACTCTAAGACCAGTAGAGTATTATTGCAAACTGCCTAGCGATGTGGCTGAGAGAGAACTTATTGTTCTGGATCCTATGCTGGCTACAGGAGGTTCAGCCATAGCAGCAATATCTTTTCTCAAAGAAAAGGGTGCTCAGAACATAAAGCTTGTGAATCTGCTGGCAGCACCGGAAGGTATTGAAGCAGTAACAAAAGCTCACCCTGATATAGATATTTATATAGCAGCTGTTGATGAGAAACTGAATGATCATGGCTACATAGTACCGGGTCTGGGGGATGCCGGTGACAGATTGTTCGGCACAAAATAATTAATCCATGAGGAGATTGCTATGGATAATAATATGAATAGGCCTTGCTGGGATGAATACTTTATGGAAGTGGCCGAAGTAGTGAGAAAAAGGTCAACCTGTATGAGAAGGCAGGTAGGAGCTGTTATTGTTAAGGACAACCGTATCTTGTCCACAGGATATAACGGAGCTCCAAAGGGACTTAGGCATTGTGCGGAGGTAGGCTGTACCAGAGCCAATAATAATGTGCCTTCTGGTGAAAGGCATGAGCTTTGCCGTGGACTTCATGCGGAGCAAAATGCAATAATTCAGGCTGCGGTATTCGGTACAGCAATAGAAGGAGCAACAATTTATACTACATTATCGCCTTGTGTTCTATGTACAAAAATGATTATAAATTCTGGAATAAAAAGGATAGTATTGAGGGAACAATATAATGACCCCTTAGCAATTGAAATGCTAGAGGAATCTGGAATTACTGTAGTAAAAATGAGCTAGCTAATAGGCCAATGGGAAAATGGGTCAATGGGCGATATCGTTCTGAGCGCAGCGAAGAATCCTAGACCCAAAAGGAGTAATCAATTTGAGCTCTGAGTCATAAATGCCAAAAAATGCTAGAGACCGGCGACCAGTGACTAGTAAATGATATGAAAATTTTGCATCATGTTATTTTTCAAAAAGAGTAAAAAATAATATGGGGAGAACTGATAAAACCTGATAATACAAGTTTGACTTTGATGTTTAGATGATTTAAAATGAAAATATTGGACAGACAAACTATAATACCCGGGAGTGATAAAATGAAAAACTTAATTATGGCTTTTTCAATCCCAGCCATTTTTGCATGTATTGTTACTCCTTTTGTAATACGCTGGGCAGAAAAAATAAAAGCCATAGATGTGCCAAAAGATAATAGAAGAGTTCACAAAAAACCCACTCCTTTGCTAGGTGGATTATCTATTTACTTTGCTTGCCTTTTAGGAATACTTCTATATGTACCTTTAAGTGAAAAAATTATAGGAGTATTGACAGGTGCAACATTAATTGTAATATGCGGGTATTTTGACGACATCAGACCTCTTTCCCCAAAGACTAAATTTGCCGTTCAAATAATCGCAGCTATTGTAGCTATGTATTGCGGCGTAAGAATAGATAGGATAACCAATCCACTGGAATTCATCATTCAGGGTAAATGGATAGAACTAGGAGTGCTTGCCTATCCTGTGACTTTATTCTGGATTGTTGGACTTACCAATGCATTTAATCTAATCGATGGTCTTGATGGATTGGCAGCAGGTTTATCAGCAATATCATCGGTTACTCTTATGATAGTGGCTTTGCTTACAGGACCTGAAGAGACTTATATTATGGTTATGACAGCAATACTTGCAGGATCTGTATTAGGCTTTTTGCCATATAACTTCAACCCTGCCAAGATTTTTATGGGAGACACAGGAGCCATGTTTTTAGGCTATATGCTTTCCGTAATTTCTGTCCTGGGTGTTTTGAAGAGTGCCACTGCTATATCTATGCTTGTTCCTATTTTTGCAATGGGATTGCCCATATTTGATACACTGTTTGCAATGATAAGGAGATTTGCCAGCGGAAGGTCTATGGTGGAAGGAGACAGAGGACATTTGCATCACAGATTGCTGGATAAAGGATATAGCCAGAAGAAAGCTGTACTGACTCTTTATTCTATAAGTGCAGTTCTTGGAGCAGGAGCCGTAGCGTTGGTGGAAACACAGCTTAAAACTGCATATATACTTGTATTTGTGGTTTTTCTATTAGTCTCTATGGGGGCAAAGTATTTAGGATTATTAGATGCAGGAGACACTCATAACAAACTTGATGTTTAAAGATAAAGCAAAAACAGCACGGCCTGAATTTGGCTGTGCTTTTTTTAGGAGGTAAAAATGATTAAAATTCTTTCAGTATTTGGTACACGCCCGGAAGCCATCAAGATGGCTCCTCTGGTAAACTTACTTCAGAAAAGCGAAGATTTTCAATCAGTGGTATGCGTTACAGCTCAACACAGGGAGATGCTGGATCAGGTTTTGGATATTTTTCAGATCAGGCCTGATTATGACCTGGATATAATGAAAGACAGGCAAAGCCTGACGGATATTATGGTTAATGCACTTATTGGTCTGGAGAATGTAATAAAAGAGGTAAAGCCTGATATGGTGTTGGTTCATGGAGATACATCCACTACTTTTTGCGGGGCTTTGGCATCATATTACAATAGAGTCCAGCTTGGTCATGTGGAAGCAGGGCTCAGAACATTTAATAAGTATTATCCTTATCCGGAGGAAATGAACAGGAAGCTTACGGGGGTATTGGCGGATATACACTTTGCTCCTACGAATAATTCAAAAAACAATTTATTAGCCGAAGGAGTTTCTCGGGATAGTATATATATAACTGGAAACACAGTCATTGATGCTTTAAAGACCACAGTAAGAAAAGATTATATTTTCAGTAATCCAATGCTTAGGACTCTCGATTATAGCAAAAAAGTGATACTTGTTACGGCCCATAGGAGAGAAAACCTGGGGCAACCTTTGATGAATATTTGCAATGCGTTAAAAGCTATTGTAGAAAACTATAAGGATGTAGAGATAGTATATCCTGTTCATATGAACCCTGCAGTAAGGGACATAGTTTTTTCAATACTAGGAGGGCAGGAAAGAATTCACCTGATAGATCCGGTAGATGTGCTTGAGATGCATAACTTGATGGATAGGTGCTATCTTGTTCTCACCGACTCGGGAGGCCTCCAGGAAGAAGCACCGTCACTGGGCAAACCGGTTCTGGTTTTACGAGGTGAGACAGAAAGACCTGAAGCAATTGAATTCGGAACTTTAAAATTAGCAGGTACAGATGAGAAAAATATCTACTCTATGACTTCTTTGCTTTTGGATGATAGAAATGAATATGACAAAATGGCCAATGCAGTAAATCCTTATGGAGATGGATGCGCTTCGGAAAGAATTGCAAATAGCATTCTTTACCATTTTGGTAAAATAAAGGAAAAACCGGAGGATTTTATACCTAAACAGTAGCAAATAAAATATACATATATTATAATATATCTGGACATACTCAATAATTATTTGGTGGAGGTGGACTTGTGAATAAAATAAAAAGTATTGAACAAGCCCTGGAGTATATTCATGATGGTATGACTATCGCTGTTGGCGGATTTTTGGCTTGCGGAACTCCTGAAACCTTAGTCGATGCAATAATTGAAAAGGGAGTAAAAGATATTACTCTAATATGCAATGATACAGGTTTTCCAGATAAGGGAGTCGGAAAATGGGTAGTCAAAGGCATGGTCAAAAAGGTAATAGCATCCCATGTAGGCACAAATCCGGAGACAGGTAGACTCATGAATACAGGAGAGATGGAAGTACAGCTTGTACCACAAGGTACATTGGCTGAAAAAATTCGAGCAGCCGGTGCCGGATTAGGTGGAATACTTACACCAACAGGTATAGGTACAGTAATTGAAGAAGGAAAACAAAAGATCAATATTGATGGCAAGGATTATCTCCTGGAGCTTCCACTGAAGGCTGATGTAGCTCTTATTAAGGGAAGCAAGGTTGATAAGAAAGGCAATGTGTATTATAAAAAAGCCACTAAGAATTTCAACCCATTGATTGCTACTGCTGCCGATCTGGTAATAGTTGAAGCAGAAGAGTTGGTAGAAGTGGGCGAGATAGACCCAAGCGATGTAATGACCCCATCTATATTCGTAGATATAATAGTAGAGGGGAGGAAGTAGAATGATTGAAGATAAAAACAGAAAAAGAGAATTAATAGTAAAAAGAGTAGCAAAGGAATTAAAGGACGGAGACTTGGTTAACCTTGGTATAGGAATGCCTACCCTCGTTGCTAATTACATACCTGAAGGCATAGATATAATGCTTCATTCAGAAAATGGATTCGTGGGATTAGGACCTGCTCCTGATGAGGCAAATATCGATCCTGATATAGTAAACGCAGGGGCTCAACCTGCAACAGTAGTTCCAGGTGCTGCATTCTTTGACAGTGCAACTTCTTTTGGAATAATCAGAGGAGGCCATCTGGATGTAACAGTTCTTGGAGCACTTCAAGTAGACCAGGAAGGAAATTTGGCTAACTGGATGATACCTGGCAAGATGGTTCCCGGTATGGGTGGAGCTATGGACCTGGTAGTAGGTGCCAAGAAAGTTATAATTGCAATGGAACACACAGCAAAGGGAGCTCCAAAAATATTGAAGAAATGCACACTTCCTCTTACAGCAGCAGGAGAGGTTGATTTAATAGTAACTGAAATGGGAGTTATAGAGAAGACAGATAAAGGCTTAGTGCTTACTGAAATCGCTCCGGAAACAACTGTTGAAGAAGTTCTGGCAGCAACAGAAGCAGACCTGATTATCTCAGAAAATCTAAAAGTTATGGATGTATAAAAGCAGCGCAAGCTGCTTTTATTTTTTTAAACTCTAACGCCTATTCTAATACCTCGCACCGCGCCTCGCGCCCTATGCCAAGACCCAATAGGAATACCCTAAATTTTATACCAGCGACTAGCGACCAGTGACTAGAGACAAAAAAATTTCATAGTTCATAACTCATAGTTCAAAATACTGAGTTCTGAATTCTGAGCTCTAATACGTATACTCTCCCAAATAATAGGCAATAATCCTGGTAGAGGGGGAGGTCAAATGAAGAAAAGAAGATTAGTTATTCTTATTTTAGCCATAATATTGACATTTGTGTCTGGATTTCTATGTAAAGATGCAGCAGTCATATCTCAAAGCCAGGAAGATATATTGAGATTTCTTGAAGAATCAAATGTAATGATTGAAGAATGCATGCTGACAGGATGGAATGTTGCAAATAATAGATTTATGGATCAACAGGAGATAGGCTTGAAGTTTGATGAGGTAATAGAGGTATTTGGATTCAAAGAAGAAAACACCAATAAAGAATTTGAAATACAGGAAGATATGAACAAAGGAATACTAACTATCAAGGAAGATAGGTCAAAATACACAATAACAATTGAGTCTTTCAGAAACAAAGACCAAGAGGAAAGGACTTATCTTTCCCTGATAGCAGTTTTTGACGGTTATGACAAAAATTTGTTTCAATATAGACAATACCTTGAAGAATATTATGCAAAAGTGGATTTGCCTATAGAACTTGATATAGTCGTCATTGGAAATCTTGCTGGAAAAGTATCAAAGGAATTAGCTGAATCCATAATAAATAAGTTTCTCAATGATATTGATGCCAGTGAAGTTGAGAGCATAAAAAACCAAGAAATGATTAGCATATCAGCATATAGTCGCAAAATAGATGATTATATTACTTCCAACGGAAATAAGATTAATATTCAGATAGGAATGCGCTATAGTGAATACTATGATAAAACTTATATATGGCTAGGATCACCTATAATACCTTTTGAATACTAATCGAAGCATTATATTTAATTATTATAATTTTCCAATTGACACAATATCGTATCTAATTCCTGACTGTAGTTAAGCACAATATCACTTTCAATTCCGTAATCCCTTATTAAATCATGGAGATTTTCTCTCATGATTTCTATTTTTTTACATAGTTCTTGCTTTGTCATCACGATACCCCCGGATTTTCTTCAACGTCACAATTTTATAACATTAGACGATAAAACTCAAGGAAATGTGTAACCTAAATTTCATCAAAATATAACATTGTTTTACAATGTGAAAATCAAAAAAACAGTCATAAAGATCAAGCCTCTCAAATAGTATAGATATAGCAATTAAACGAAACTCCAAAAGCTGAATTTGAGAGGTGGATGAATGAAAAGATATACGTTAGGAGCTGTTTTTTTGATTTTTTTGCTTTTTGCATTGCCTGTAGTAATAATCAGCTGCTTCAGGGAGGGCTCAGAAAAGATAAAGGTTCCTGATAGTAACATTTATCTGAATGTCTATGATTGTCAGAAAGATACATTGGTCACTATGGAATTTGAAGAATATATAAAAGGGGTTGTGGCAGCAGAAATGCCAGCAAGCTTTCATATTGAAGCATTGAAAGCTCAAGCTCTTGCAGCCAGAACATATACGTTGCTCAGAATGAAAAGCTTTGGGGGTAAAGGCTGCAGCCAGCATCCTGAAGCGGATATTTGTACAGATTCTACTCATTGTCAGGCTTATGTGGATCCTGAAACACTGGGGAAGAATTATAAGAAAATCATTGAAGCTGTGACTTCAACAAAGGGTGAGGTAATAGTATACGAAGATAAACTTATAGATGCAGTTTTTCACTCTACCAGCGGAGGAGTAACAGAGAACTCAGAAGATGTCTGGGTTAATAAAGTGCCTTATCTCAGAAGCGTATTAAGTCAATATGAGGACCATTCTCCGAAGCTGGTAAGCACAAAACAAATAAGCATTGATGACTTTATATCAGGAATGAAGTCTTTGGATAATACTATAAAGCTGGACAAAAAGAGTCTGGAAACCCAAATAGAAATATTGGAAAGAAGCAGTGGAGGGAAAATACAGAAAATTAGAGTTGGTAACAGATATTTTACCGGCAGGGATATAAGAGAGCAGTTTGGATTAAATTCAGCAAATTTCACAGTTGATGTTGATAAGAATAATATAACTTTTGTAGTTGTTGGATATGGACATGGAATTGGAATGAGTCAGTATGGAGCTGATGGGATGGCAAAACATGGTGCAACATATCAGGAAATAATCAAGCATTATTATACTGGAGTAGAGATTGTCCCATTAGAAAGCTTGCAATAATTTTTGTATTATTTTTCAAACCTCTGGCAATAATACTGTTGGAGGTGTAACATATGAAATTTAATGAATTTTTTTCAAACCGTAAAATTATTATCCCTGTTGTAATCATACTAATTGCGATGTTGGCGACTGTAGGCGCATGGCAGTATAGAAGATATCTGGACAATAGATATTCCGGAATGGACTTTGAAAGAGGAATGGAGGAGTTTGAGGACTTAGATGAGAGTGTAGAGGATCCAGGTTCGTTGCAAGGCGGCGTAAGCATAGTAGAAGAAGAACCTGCAGAGAAAGCAGAAGAAACCAGGCAGGATGTTACAGAAGTAAATGCCAGTCAACCCTCCCAACCAAAGCTTTCAGAGAAAAAGAGTGAAGAAACTGCTGTCACAGCTATTAAACTGCAGGAACCAAAAGTTGAAACTATGCTAGCCCCAGTATTCGGCACTATATGTTTAGATTTTTCAGACACAGAGCTGATTTACTCAAAAACTCTGGACATGTGGACCACTCACGAAGGCTTAGACATTAAAGCAGAGGAAGGCAGCCAAGTCAGGGCTGTAATGGATGGAATAATAACTGAAGTAACAAATGATCCTCAATGGGGCATGACCATAGCCATTGACCATGGCGGTGGAGTAACAAGCATATACAGTAATCTTTCCACTTTGGATATGGTTACAGTAGGTCAGGAAGTGAAAAAAGGCGATGTCATAAGCGGTGTTGGAAGGTCTGCCATTATTGAAATCGCAGAGGAACCCCATTTGCATTTTGAAATAATGAAAGATGGCAAGAATCTGGACCCCAAGATTTATTTGCCAAAGCAATCCTTGAATCGATAGGGGTGTGAGCTTAATAAATGTTCTATATTGATAAAATTCCGCATATGTATGTAAAAAAGACACAAATAAGGGGGTATATGAATTGAAGGATTATATCGAAGAAAGAGCGCTTGAGATAGCAAAGTATATAATAAGCAGCAGGACAACAGTGAGAGATGCAGCCAAAATTTTTGGCGTAAGTAAGAGTACGGTACATAAGGATGTTACCGAGAGACTGCCCAAGATAAATCCTGTGGTAGCTCTTCAGGTTAAGGAAATAATGGATAAAAATAAGGCAGAAAGGCATATCAGAGGCGGAAAAGCAACTAAAATGAAATATCAAACTTTAAATATGTAATAGCCCCCACTTTAGCTGTAAAGCTCCGGAAGCAAAAAATTAGCACCGGAGCTTAAATTATGTACAATAAAAAGGGTTTTTGTAATTTATATAGAAATATATACGCTGAATTATGTATATTTAAGGAATAGACTTATGATTTTATCGTCATAACATATATATTTATAAATGGAGGTATTTTTTAGATGTTTGGAGGACAGGATTTAGGAATAGACTTAGGTACAGCCAGTGTATTGGTCTATATCAAGGGAAAGGGTATTGTGCTTAATGAACCTTCAGTGGTTGCCATCGACAGAAATAATAACAAAATTCTCGCAGTAGGCGAAGAAGCAAGACTCATGCTGGGAAGGACACCAGGACATATAGTAGCAGTTAGACCATTAAGAGACGGTGTAATATCTGATTATAACGTTACCGAGAAAATGCTCAGGTACTTTATTGATAAAGCTATAGGCAGAAAAAGGATATTTAAACCCAGAATGGTGGTATGTGTTCCAAGTGGAGTAACGGAAGTAGAGAAAAGGGCGGTTATAGATGCTGCAAATCAAGCAGGGGCAAGAACTACTAAACTTATTGAAGAACCAATAGCTGCAGCTATTGGAGCCGGTCTTGATATTTCAAAAGCCAGCGGAAATATGGTTATAGATATAGGAGGAGGCACATCGGATATTGCAGTAATATCTTTGGGCGGCATTGTTGTATCCTCTTCCATAAAGGTAGCAGGAGATAAATTCGATGAAGCAATAGTCAGATATATGAGGAAAAAACATAATGTGATGGTTGGAGAGCGTACTGCTGAAGAGTTGAAGATAAAAGTTGGTACAGCATATCCAAGAGAAGAGGAAGTTTCAATAGAAGTGAGAGGAAGAAATCTTATATCTGGACTTCCCAAGACCATGGAGGTAACATCTCAGGAGATGTTGGAGGCATTGGCAGAGCCTGTAGCTGCAGTGGCAGATGCAGTACATTCAGTATTGGAGAGAACTCCACCAGAGCTTGCAGCAGATGTCAGCGATAGAGGAATTGTTATGACAGGAGGAGGTTCATTGCTCTACGGTTTAGACAAGCTTATTTCCAAGAGGACAGGCATCCCTGTTTATATTGCTGAAGATCCTATATCCTGTGTTGCAATAGGAACAGGCAAGGCATTGGAAAATATAGATGTTCTACAGACTTCAGAACCAGGAAGCCAAAGAAGATTAGGAAATTATTAGGCGAGGCTAGGGTATTCCCAACTTAGAACTCAGAGCTCAAAACTCAGAATTCAGATTAGGTATTCCTTTTAGGTGTTACTTATGAGCGTCATCCTTCGGCATAGCCCTTAGGATGACATTTTAATACATCGTTTTGTATTACCTCTCATTATATTTAAAAGGAATATCCTTAAGTTTTTTATAGTCGATAAAAAAATAAAAAATTATAAACTTTTCTGATATATATGCCGATAACTTATATGATAATCTAAAATTTTATGGAAAACGGTGATGATTATGATCAGAGGATTGTACATATCAGCATCAAGTGCTGTTTCCGAAGGAAAAAGAGTAGATACCATAAGCAATAATATTGCCAATGTAAATACCACCGGATTTAAAAAGGACATGTATGTCACCCAAAGCTTCCCAGAAATACTCACTATGAAAATGGGAGGGGAGGCTCCTAATATAAGTGGTGTTAAACTACCTGCACCCCTGAATTACATAGGCACAATGAATGCAGGAGTACATACAAGCGTTGTAGTTACAGATTTTACCCAGGGAAGCCACATTCCAACCAGCAACCCATTGGATGTTGCCATATCCGGTCAAGGATTTTTTACAGTTGAAACTGAAGCCGGTGAAAGATATACAAGAGACGGAAGTTTTTCTCTGAATTCAGAAGGGTATCTGGTAACCAAGGATGGACATAGAGTGTTGGGCGAAAATGGATACATACAAATCAGCGGTGAAGATATAAAAATCAACGAAAAGGGCGAAATTATTTCAAATGGAGAGTTAATTGACAGGCTTAGGCTTGTTGATTTTGAGAATTATAGTGCATTGATGAAGGAAGGAAATAGCCTTTATACTATAATATCAGAAGAATGGACTGATAATGATAAAGCCTTTACAGGTGTTGTAAAACAAGGATTTATAGAGGGTTCTAATGTTAATGCGGTTAAAGAAATGACTGATATGATAACCATGCTCAGGTCTTACGAAGCAAATCAGAGAGTTATCAGAACTCATGATGAGCTATTGGGCAAAGCAGTTAACGAAGTAGGAAGAGTATAGGGGGTATGAATTATGATGAGAGCACTATGGACTGCAAGTACAGGAATGATTGCACAGCAACTTAATGTGGATAATATTTCCAACAATCTGGCAAATGTTAATACTGTAGGATATAAAAAATCAAGGGCAGAGTTCAAGGATCTTTTGTATGAAACATTGGAAAGAGACACAATAAGAGATGGTGAAGGGAAACCTGTAAGTGTTCAGGTTGGACACGGTGTAAGAACTTCTGCCATAACAAAATTTTTTACTACTGGAAATCTGGAACAAACTTCAAATCCCTATGATTTAGCCATAAATGGAGAAGGATTTTTTATGGTTATAGGACCCAATGGGGAAGAATTGTATACTAAGGATGGAAGCTTCAAAATATCAGTGGAAGATGACTCTATGAAGCTGGTAACATCTGATGGATATTATGTGCAGGGAGACATGGGAGATATAGAGCTAGGATCAGATGTGAAAGACGTAATAATTGACGAAGCAGGTATCATTACTGTAAAGAGAATGGATGACACTTTAGAGGAGATAGGAGGACTTACAATAGTTACCTTTGCTAATCCTGCAGGCTTGGAGAGCGTTGGTGGAAACTTTTATAAAGCTACAGGCGCCAGCGGAGAGGCTGTAGATACTGCAAATGACGGGTCCGGCGGCAAGGTGCTGCAAGGTTTCTTAGAATATTCCAATGTACAGGTTGTAGAAGAGATGGTTAAGCTTATACAAGCTCAAAGGGCTTATGAGATAAATTCCAAGTCTATTCAGACTGCAGACGAAATGCTTAGTTTGGCAAATAACCTAAGAAGGTAGTATTTTAAGGGGTGGAAATATTGATAAATCCCATTAATTCAGTTTATAATATACAAATGAAGGCAGTTGTAGATAAAGCCAAGACAGCAGAAGACCAATCCTTTGAAGAAATGCTCCAGAAGGCAGCGGAGGAAAAGGATGCAAAAAAGCTTAGAGAAGCATGCAGGGATCTGGAATCTGTATTCCTAAACATAATGTTCAAAAGTATGAGGAATACTATACAGAAGTCAGATCTAATAGGAGATAGCTTTGCTGCAGGTATCTACGAAGATATGCTGTATGAGAAATATGCAGAGGAAGCTTCGAAAGGAAAAGGTCTGGGCCTTGGTGAAATGTTATATGAGCAGCTGTCCAGAAATATTAAGATAGATGAAGAGGTATAAAATGTTGGACGCAAAGGAAATACAAAATATAATACCCCATAGATATCCATTTTTGCTGGTAGATAAGATCATTGAAATAGAAGAGGGCAAAAGAGCTGTAGGTATAAAAAATGTTACAATCAATGAGCCTTTCTTTCAGGGGCACTTTCCTGGCAACCCTATAATGCCAGGGGTTTTAATCGTGGAAGCTATGGCCCAGGTAGGTGCAGTATCCATATTGGCTATGGAAGAATACAAGGGCAAATTGGCTGTTTTCACTGGCATAGATAACCTGAGGTTTAAAAAACAGGTTGTACCTGGTGATACGCTTCGCATGGAAGTAACTATGATTGCCATGAAGAGAGGCATTGGCAAGGCCAAGGCAGAAGCCTATGTTGGAGACCAATTAGCCGTCTCCGGCGAGCTCATGTTCGCTATAGTTTAATTTAGCAGAACACTAAAAGACACTAAAACTACACTTAAGAACACAAGAGGATATTATTAATATTATAGTAAGCTAAAATAAGCATATGTCACTTGCACATATGCTTATTCTTTTGGTGCAGCAGATCAAAGTATTAACTTTTAGTGTCTTTTAGTGTTCTTATAAAAAAGGAATCTGAGTTCTGAGGTCTGAGCTCATTTAAATGCAATATAAATCCCACGGGTTATGACTTCTGCCATCTTCATCACCAGATTAAGCCTTATATTATGCATGTGCAGGAATTCACCGGCTTCGGTGGAATCAACAATTCCTACTATAGATATATCACCTACAGGCGGGAGTCGTTTTCCTACACCTTTTCCGGGATGTATGGGACCTTTTTTTATTTGAATACTGCCGATGCTTTCTTCATTGCCGAGACAGGCATCTACAGCTATTATTTTATGTCTAGGGTACTTTCTTCTTGCTTCATATATATGCTTTGTTAGATTTATTGCATGGATAGGATTTTCCAGAGTGCCTAATATGGGGATATTAAGTTCCAATTTGCTTAGAAATGTTCCTGTGAGGGGTCCTAAACAATCACCTATGTATCTGTCGGTACCTATACAAAACACAAGACATTGGCCTTTTATGTTTCTGTTAAGGTAATCGGCCAATATAATGTGGGAATCTTTCTGAAAGTAAAAGGTTTTTGGGCTGTCCTCCATATAATCCCTCCTGCCATTGATGCTTACTAACATGTATATAGGCAGGAAGGTTGATTTATACATATGAATTATCACATATTTAGAAATGAATAGAAATCTTTTGAAGCATTAGATAAGAAGTTTGAGAAAGGTAATTGCCAATGTTTACTTGTCAGAAACAGTTTTTATAAGTCATTAAAAAATGCCGTATTGATATGTTATTATTTAAATGAAATCATAAAAAATGTAGATATTGATTTTCTAGATTAAAATTATCCTTCAAAATTAGGAGGTAAAAACATGAAGTCAATATTTCCTGAACCTATACTAAATCTGCCAGAAGCAGATATTCCTTTAAAGGGCATAAATGCTTATCTGTCACAAGGTAGCAATCATCAGATTATTTTTATGAGTTTTTCAGAAGATGTTGACTTGCCGGAACACTCACATGAAAGTCAGTGGGGAATTGTACTTGAGGGAAAAATTGATTTAATTATTGATGGTGTTAAGAACACCTATCAAAAAGGAGATAGATATTTCATCCCAAAAGGTGTTAAACATTCTGGAAAAATCTATGCTGGATATGCAGATATAACATTCTTCAATGAAAAGGATAGGTATAGACAAAAATAGATCTGCAAGAAAATCACAAAAAGTAAAAATTTCCTCTTGCAATCCTTCGAGATTTTGTATATAATTTAAAAGTGTCGTCGGGGTGTAGCGCAGATGGTAGCGTACGTGGTTTGGGACCATGGGGCCGCAGGTTCAAGTCCTGTCACCCCGACCATTTTATTTTTTGGGCGCATAGCTCAGCTGGGAGAGCATCTGCCT
>Ga0134092_1001585_pt1 | contig 19480 bp, 12 predicted proteins | sample 3_6taG_FD_94454 | JGI IMG/M metagenome (GOLD analysis project Ga0134092, IMG submission 94454) | Switchgrass degrading microbial communities from high solid loading bioreactors in New Hampshire, USA - 3_6_20_6_A3 metaG | ecosystem: Engineered > Bioreactor > Semi-continuous > Anaerobic >... | reverse complement strand
CCCATGAACACACCGTGGTTCCAGTCATAGCTTTCATGTACCAGGGGTACTGTCGTCGGACGGCGGCCGCCTACCAGGATAGCTGAGATCGGCACACCCTTCGGATCCTCCCATTCAGGTGCGATAACAGGGCACTGTTTTGCAGGTGCAGTAAATCTTGCATTAGGATGAGCTGCCTTTTCGTTCGAATCACGAGTCCCGTCTTTGCCTCTCCAGTCTATCAAATGTGCCGGCGGTTCTGTGCCTATGCCTTCCCACCAGACATCGCCGTCGTCGGTCAGGGCAACGTTTGTAAAGATAGTATTCTTTTCAATGCTGTGCATAGCGTTGGGGTTGGATTCCATCGATGTACCCGGAGCTACGCCGAAGAAACCGGCCTCAGGATTTATAGCATAGAGACGGCCATCTTCACCGAACTTCATCCATGCGATATCGTCGCCTATGGTTTCAACCTTCCAGCCCGGTATAGTCGGAATCAGCATTGCAAGATTAGTCTTGCCGCACGCACTCGGGAAGGCACCGGTGATGTAATACTGCTTGCCGTTGGGGTCAGTGATGCGCAGGATGAGCATATGCTCGGCCATCCAGCCTTCGTCACGCGCCAATACGGAAGCTATACGAAGAGCAAAGCATTTCTTTCCAAGCAGAGCGTTTCCGCCGTAACCTGAGCCATAGGACCAGATTGTTCTCTCTTCGGGGAAGTGGCTGATGTATTTTTTCTCCATGGGAGCGCACGGCCATGAAGAATCCTTCTGACCCTTTTCCAGAGGTGCACCGACTGAATGCAGGCACGGTACGAATTCGCCGTCGTCACCAAGAGCATCCAGAACTGCCTTGCCCATGCGGGTCATGATGCGCATGTTTACAACAACGTAAGGGCTGTCTGTCAGTTCGACGCCTATCTTTGAGATCGGTGAACCGATGGGACCCATTGAGAACGGAATTACATACATGGTCCTGCCCTTCATGCAGCCTGTGTAAAGCTCCTTCATCGTAGCCTTCAGTTCTGTCGGGTCGATCCAGTTGTTTGTCGGACCTGCATCTTCCTTCGTTTTGGATGCAATGAATGTCCTATCCTCAACACGTGCCACGTCTGACGGGTCGCTGCGGAACAAATAGCATCCAGGCCTCTTTTCAGGGTTCAGAGGGGTTGCCATTCCGCTGTCTACCATCTCCTGCAGCAGGCGGTTGTTTTCTTCCTCAGAACCATCACACCAGTAGATTTTGTCCGGCTGACACATATCAGCCATTTCCTGTACCCAATCCAGCAATTTCTTGTTCTTTGTCAATTTCAAACTCTCTCCTTTCAGTCGCGCATGATATTATTATTTCCCGTGCATTTCACAGTTACTGACTTATTATGTATATATTCGTCTGCACTACTTGGTTAATTTTTTCACTAACCATATTATCATATAGTAATGAAATATTCAACACAAGATTATTCAAAATTGCCGGTCAAAACAGAATTATGGACAGTGTGCCCATCAGACACATGCATGCCGTTACAGCCGCATGTGATACGATGGTTGTGGCTGTCTGGCACAGGCCGTTTTAATTGACAGCAAAATGCAACTTCAAGACAACATTCTTGCATTTTTGCCATTTAGAAGAATCACGGCATAATGGGGAACAGTGTTGCAGTACAACAGCCGGAGGTATTGGAGCGTTATCATGCCGGGGTATACGAACATGCAGAGAAAATACATAATTTTATGCAATATTTTTAATACTTTGTACCTGATCTCTGCTATAATGTAATCATCAACGGCAGCTGACCGGAATATAAACGATAACGGCCTGAACGGTCATATTACTATATTCAAAGGAGTGTAAGCAATGGCGATGAAAAAGCAAGGGCTCAACCCGTATCTGCCTTCATGGGAGTATATCCCCGATGCAGAACCGTATGTTTTTGACGGCAGGGTGTACATATACGGATCACACGACCGGTTCAACGGGTATGTCTACTGCCTGAACGATTATGTATGCTGGTCGGCGCCTGTCGACGACCTTTCCGACTGGCGCTATGAAGGCGTGATCTACAAGAAAACTGATGATCCGCTGAATCCTGACGGAAGGATGTGCCTCTATGCCCCAGACGTCACTGTAGGTCCTGACGGGCGGTATTATCTGTATTATGTGCTTGATAAAGTTTCTGTGGTATCTGTTGCTGTCTGCGACACACCTGCCGGCAAGTACGAATTTTACGGCTATGTGCATTATCCCGACGGAACACGGCTGGGAGAAAGAGAGGGAGATCAGCCTCAGTTCGACCCCGGAGTGCTGACAGAAGGAGACAGAACATATCTGTATACGGGATTCTGCCCGAAGGGCGATAAATCGAGAAAGGGTCCCATGGTAACGGTACTGGGGCCGGATATGCTCACAATCGTGGAGGAACCTGTATTCATCGCTCCAAGCGAGCCATACAGCAAAGGAAGCGGCTATGAAGGACACGAGTTCTTCGAAGCCCCGTCAATAAGGAAGAGGGGAGACACATACTATTTCATTTACTCTTCCGTCGTTTTTCACGAGTTATGCTATGCCACCAGCAAACACCCGACCAGAGACTTTGTGTACCGCGGAGTGATCGTGAGCAACAGCGATCTGCACATAGACACGTATAAACCGGCTCAGAAGCCCATGTTTTATGGTGGCAATAATCATGGCAGCATCGTTGAAATAAACGGAAAATGGTATATTTTCTATCACAGGCATACCAACGGCACCAACTTCAGCCGTCAGGCATGCATGGAGCCTATAACATTCCTTGAGGACGGATCGATACCCCAGGTCGAAATGACATCCTGCGGCCCCAACGGAGGACCTCTCAGAGGAAATGGTGAATATCCTGCTTATCTGGCCTGCAACCTTTTCTGCAGGGAGGAATCCATCTATACAGACTGGACTGCGTCGTGGATGAACAACCAGTTCCCGAAAATAACCCAGGACGGCAGGGACGGGGATGAAGAGATCGGTTATATAGCCAATATGAAAGATTCGGCAACAGCAGGATTCAAATATTTCGACTGCAAAGGCATCAAAAAAGTCAAAATCAAAGTGAGAGGATACTGCAAGGGCGAGTTTGAGGTAAAAACATCATGGGACGGGCCGGCCCTTGGCAGGATACCGGTAGAGTTCTCCAATATATGGACGGAGTATTCCGCCGATATAGCCATCCCTGACGGTGTGCATGCCCTGTATTTCACATATACAGGCAGCGGAAGCGCACACCTTGGGTCATTTACTCTGGAGTGAAACCGGGCAGATATTCCGGAAGCATTACTCCGATATTCCTGATCATTACTCCTGAATGAACTGAGCAAAATTTTATTCGAAAAATGCACCCATCCGGGATACAGTTTGTGTCAGGCCGGATGGGTGTATCCATATTGAGTTTAGTCACCGGATCACTTTGGATGTATATCAGCCGGGACTGCTTTATAAATTGTAAATGTCGAAAAATGCAAAAAAATTAGGCGAATGTCCTAATGGCTGTCAGAAGGCTTGTTTTTATTTATTCCAGGTAATATAATTAAATTGAAGTGCTAGCCTGGATATTAGGGGGAGTGCATATGCCGGATCCGTCCGAAGTCCGAAATGAGATCATGAACTCTTATATGAAGCTGGTTCCTTACCTTTCTGTTATGTTTGACAATGAAGCTTCCTTTGGTTTAACTGACACCGAAAAGTACATAATAAACGAGTGCTGTCCGTCAATTCAGCTCAAGGCAAACCCGGGAGACCCTATTCCCAAGGGCGGAGCTGCTTATGAAGCAATCCGTACCGGCAATGTTGTGATAACAAATGTACCGGGAGAGATATATGGTACACCGTTCAGATCATATGCAATCCCTATAAAGGAGAATGGTCAGGTGGTAGGCTGCATGCTGCTGGCAAAGAGCCTTCAGAAAAGACATGACCTGCAAAATGCATATAAGAACCAGCATACTGCCCAGCAGCAAATATCACATGCGATCAGCGTTTTGTCCGATAAGCTGCAGAATGTGGCGGAAATGAATGATGATATCCTTGAAAATCTTAATGAAGCTGATAAAAATACGCAGGTCACTGATGAAATCATGGCCCTGATCAAGCGCATTTCGGCGCAGACAAAGCTGCTTGGACTAAATGCGTCGATCGAGGCTTCACGCGCCGGTGAGTCCGGCAAGGGCTTCCTGGTAGTCGCTCAGGAGATAGGGAAGCTGTCGGATACGACAAATGAGTTTTTAAAGAAAATCGATATAGTTTTACAGCAAATCAACAAGTCCGTCAAGGATGTCGCTGAAAAAATCACAACAGCGGCACAGGTCTATCAGACTCAGGCGGCGGCAATCAAGGAAATCGCTGTTTCCGTGGATGAGCTGACCGAATCGTCAAAGGTACTGGAGGAAATGGCAAAGAATATTTAAATATTCCATGAGATTCAGGAGTTATAAAACGATTTACCCGCCGGATAAAAGTATAATTATTTAAGTAAACAGTATATTATTTATTATCACCAACGGCATATAAATGGTAAAATAACCTTAAAATGGGAGTCTTACCATTTATATGCCATTTCTTTTTCCGGCCTGACAGCCTTCTGATTATGTTAACTGGCAATGAGGTTTTATGATACAGGGAAGCTTATGTGCGTTCTATCGATGTAAATATATAACATATTTATAAAATAGTGGTTTAAGGGGGTGGGAGTAATGGTTTAGCGAAGGCAGCCCTAAAAAATCAAAAAAGTAAAACGATGTGAAAGGAGATTTGCCAGGATGTACAAAAAGAGGTTATTCATTGCTGTTCTTATGGTTTGCTTCATGGTACTCAACATACCTTTTGTCTCGGCATCAGGACAGACAGCAGAGACTTCTCCGCAGGATGCACTGGAGATAAGCGAGCCTGCATCAGCACCGGCGGCAGAAGAGCCGGCAGAAGACATACCTTTACCGGAAGAACCGGCGGCAGAGGAACCGGCAGAGGAGGAGCCGGCAGCTGAGCCTGAAACAGAAGATACCGGTGACAAGCCTGGAATTTCATTGATGGCTATCCCGCAGCCGGAGATTTATGTCGAAGCAGAAACCATAATCTCCAGTGGCTACATTACAGGCTTTGTTTACTCAGGCTTCACTGACGCGATGATGAGCACCATATCATCTGTTTCTGTACGGGATTTCAGCATCACCGGCGCTGACAGCAGTATTACCGGTGTTGAAATAGTCGGCAACACCCTCAGGCTGACTGTGAAACCATTCGATCCTTCAAACGGCTACAGTGTAATATACAGTGGAGACCTGCTCATCAATCTTAGCTTTTCACAGGAAGATGTCGACTCGGTGAATCCCAAAGCTATGTCATTCATTCTCAGAAATGAGAACTATGGATACGATGAACGTACTGTGGCGGCAATCATCGATGCCGGCAAAGAAGTGGACGGGTCTTCACTGGATGCATCCTTGTTCAGTGTCCAGGCAAGGAATACAAGAAGAGTGGACCCCAGCTTTGTCGCATATGAGGGTCCGAGAACCATCACAAAGGTTTATACAAGTGAAGTGAATGAGTACGGAACGCCATCCGATACAGGCAGATACATCATCGTAGAATTCCTCAGATGGGGCGAGGGCGGTGAAAACCCTGACGGCGGTGCTGCCGAATCCGGAGGCTATGCGCTGGATGTCAAATACACCATTACATACAATGGTGCTATAAGCCTGACTGACGGCTCATCTGTCAGCTCCCCTGATTTCATACAGCAGGGTGTCATAAGTCCTGTAATAGACCTGTTCCGTCCGGGCAGACAGGGATCCACTGATTATCAGTGCTATATCAATCCTGACCACAGTGAGCCTCTGCCGCTTGTAATCGTATTCCATGGCTGGGGACAGGGCAATGACAATGAATGCTATCTCAAATTCAGCAATTCAGCTACAGTATGGGCACAGCCTGAAAATCAGGCACAATATCCGTGCCACGTTCTGGCTCCCAGAAATGTCTACGGCGATGTTAATAAAATCCATGATGTTATGGCTGTTGTAAACCAGTGGATAGCAGACGGGCTTGTGGATCCGAGCCGTATATATGTAACCGGATATTCCATGGGCGGTCTGAGCACATGGACGTTCCTGAACACTTACCCGGATGTTCCTGCTGCTGCAGCTCCCCTGTGCGCAGTTGGCGGACCTGCCAATGTTGAGGCAGCAAAAGCATTTGCGGATGTGCCGATCTGGTCTTTCGTGACCAAGGGAGATGACCTGTACGGCATGGTGCTGAATGTCAGCGAGACATATGGCCCATACCTGAACAATTTCAAACTGACTATCCTTGAAGAAAACAAGGTAATGGGAGATCCTTACAACGGCTGGGTATTCCATCCGCATTGCGTCTGGATACCTGTCTATAACGAGTATGTCGACGAAGAACTTGGTATGCTGAAGGACTGGATGTTCGCTCAGAGCAGACCATCACTGCCCTTCATACTCAGAAACGAGAACCTGCCGTTTGACGAGCGTACTGTAGCTGCCATCATCGACACTGGCAATGAAGTAGACGGTTCATTGCTGGACATCTCCATGTTCAGTGTACATGCACGCACTACAAGAAAAGTCGACAGCAGCGTAGTGGTATATGATGGTCCGCGTACCATAACCAAAGTTTACACAAGCCAGGTAAACGACATCGGAACACCTTCAGATACCGGAAGGTATATAGTTATCGAGTTCCTGAACTGGGGCGAAGGCGGAGCAAATCCTGACGGCGGCGCTATGGATGCTGACGGCTACACTCTCGATCCGAACTATACGATCACTTACAACGGTGGCGTCCTCAAATGCACCGACGGTACTGTGATGAGCAACATAACCTTCCGCCAGACCGGCGTTGTCAGCCCTGTGCTTGATAAATACCAGTACGGGAATGAAGATGGTCTGGATTACAGCTACTTTATAAATGAAGAAGCTGACGGACCGCTGCCTCTGGTGATTTTCTTCCATGGCGGCGGACAGGGCAACGATATCTATACTCCGATCAGATTCAGCAACGGCGGTACTGTATGGGCCAACCCCGAGAATCAGGCCAAGTATCCGTGTCATGTCCTGTGTCCGAGAAATGCTGTCACTCCCGATGCAATGGAAAAGGTAGTGGCGGTCATTAACAAATGGGTTGACGCAGGTCTGGTAGACCCCAACCGCGTATACGTTACCGGATTCTCCATGGGCGGTATGAGCACATGGACGTTCCTGAACACCTTCCCGGATGTGCCTGCTGCAGCTATACCGATATGTGCAGCCGGAGCTCCTTCCGGAATCGAGGCGGCAAAATCCTATGCAAATCTCCCGATATGGGCATTCGTAACCAAGGGCGACTTCCTGTATAATCTGTGCATGTTTGTCGACAGTACCTATGGACCTTACATGAAAGACTACAGACTGACAGTGCTTGAAGACAACAAGGTCATGATGGATCCTTACAACGGCTGGGTATTCGATCCTCATTGCGCCTGGATACCGGTCTACAACGAATATAAAGATGAGAACGGTATGATGGCTATTGACTGGCTCTTTGCACAGAACAAGGCATTCGTTGATCTGAAGGATAAGCTCGATGCATTCATAAATGAAATAGAAAGCGGCAAATATACATATGAGTCTGCTGCAGCCGCTCAGCTCGTAGCCGATGAAGTAAGTGAGGCTATTGCACATGGTATCGAGTTGTCCGATGTACCTGGTCTTTCTGAAAAGATAGACGCAGGTTTGGCTCTGCTGACACTTATCAATCAGGTGAACATATCTGCTGCTCCGAACAGTGTATTGATGGGAGACAACAGATCAGTAACCTTCAACATTTCAGTTGACAATCTGCAGAAGGTAAGTGTTATGGAGTGCCTGATCAGCATATCCGACAGCAGGTTCGAAATCACCGATATATCCACTTCCCACAGTGGTGAGAACATGCTGTTCACGAAGAATGTCGATTACTATGGCGACGGAACAACTGCTTACTTCAGCCTTGCTCAGGTAGGCGGGTTTGCCGATGCAGCAAGATTCGATGCCGCGACGGTGACGGTAACTCTGAAGAGCGATGCTCAGATAAATAACGGAGAGTCGCTGGAGTCTGTGATCGAATCTGTCAAAATGTACTTCGGTACAGACGGTGAGACTTACAGCGGAATCGCTGGAGACGGAAAAGCCTCCACGCAGATATGGAATGCCGGCGATACAATAGGAGACCTTGATGGAAACGATATTGTCACCGGCAATGACCTTGCTATCGCAATGACATTCTTTGCGAAGGAAGAGTCTGATGAAGACTGGTTTACCAGCGGTGCATTCGCGGTGGATGTGAACAACGACGGCAGGATAGACATGGTAGACCTGAGTATAATAGCATATCTTGCTGCTCATATTGCTTTGACCTGATAATGTACTTTTGTCGGGGCGGTCCGAAGACCGCCCCGTCATAATCCGCTTGGAAAGGAGAAATTATTCCGCTTGATTTGAGCCGGAGTAATTATTTAAAGATATGAAAAAGATACAAAACAGTAAGCTCTGTGTCTATATACTAACGCTCATAATGATTTTCAGCCTGCTTTCCATGCCCGTGTCCGCTGAAAATGTAAGCCTTGATCCGGGTGTATCGGAATTCAGCTATACGGTCAGAATTGACGGGATAAGCGACGCCTATGCATCTGCTCAGTTTGATGTGATCATCGATGACATGACCACATTGGATATACGGCATGATGCGGACGGCAAGCTGGACGGCGTTGCATTCAGCAGCGGTCTGAACGGCGTTGTGTCAAACGGCCGCATGGATGGGAACCAGGTAACATATAAAATCGGTTTTACATCACCAACAGGAGAAAACTCATATAGCGGCAGCATGGAAATCTGCACTATAAATTTCAGATATACGGGAGTACAGCCCCGGAAAATCAGCATATGCAACCTTGAGATATTCAGATTTACCGGTGTTGAGAACGGCATACCACAGTACAGCAGAGAATCGATCGGCTGGCAAAAAGAATTAAATGTATCACAGCGTACAAAGCCCTCAGATAATACAGGGCCTTCAACACCCGGGGGCAACACACCCGGGCCGAATCCTGCAGCAGGAGGAACAACTGACACGGTAACTATCCAGGAGGAAGAGATCCCGCAGGCAGCGCCTGTATTTACAGACCTTGATAATTTCGAGTGGGCAAGGGAAGCTATCGAAAACATCGCACGGAAGGGTATAATCAAGGGGGACGGCAAGGGCCATTTCAGACCCGGAGAAAATATCACCAGAGCAGACTTTGTCCTCATCCTTTACCGCATCGTCGGCTTTAAGGCAGAGAACCGGGCTACCTTCGAGGATATCCCGCCCTCACAGGAATACATAGATGCCATTGAAAATGCTGCCGGGTGCGGTATCGTAAAGGGCATTGACGGCAAAAGGTTCGATCCCTATGCCAGCATAACCAGACAGGATGCTGCAGTCATCATATATCGCCTGCTCAACTATCTGGGGAAGGCAGAGGAACCGGATGGGCCGGCCAAAGCATTCAAAGATTCCGACATGATTTCCGAATATGCCATAGAAGCAATGGATTTCATGGTAAAGGAAGGATTGCTGCAGGGCAGCAACGGATTTTTGCGGCCGAAGAGCCCGATAACCCGTGCCGAAGCGGCAGTATTCCTCTGCAGGGTTATAGAGAAGTATGAACTGCTGCAGTAATTGATGAATGTAAGGATATCCTGCATTCTGTATTATCCTGGTAAGCATCAATCCGGCCGGTGCCGGCAATGAAGCACTGAAGCCGTAATCACACAGGCTTAAGGACATCAGCCTGTGTGATTTTTTGTGAGGGCAATACATATATATAGATGTGATAGAGTTGTGTCATTGGCCATACTTGCTGATGGCTGGGAGGGGTCGTATGAGTTCTGCCGCTGCAGGAAAGTTTCAAAGGATTTTTCTGATATTTTCAAATGAAGACAACGGATTTGAAGACGGGAAGAAGCCGTCAGGTCACCTCAAGCTGGAGATACGCGGCGGGAAAGGCAGACTGGAGACTGTTGTACATAACCTCAGAGATGGGAAAGGCAGGTTTGTATATGCGCTGTATTTGATCCGGTCGTCAAAAGATCCCGTTGAATATATCAGAGCAGGCGAGCTGAAGCATTTGTCCGGCCGGGATGTGCTGGAGTGGACATTCGATCCGGTACAAGCAGGACAAAATGCAGATTTCATATATGAATTTGATATTGCCGCCATATTGGCAGAGCACAGAGACAGAACGGGCAGCGGTGTAATATGTCCTCTGGCTGCGTACAAAGGCAGGCGGACAGAATGGAGAGGAAGACTGCGCAGGGCATTGTATGAAGCAGGAGCAGCTGCCAACAGAGCTAACAGAGCGGCAGAAGCCGATGTTCACCGGCAGAGCAGGTCCGTACATGCGGTGTCTGCCTCTGATTATGGTGAAAGCTTCGAAATGGCAGGTGTAAAAACAGAGAAGAGATTCATATCCGTCCGGGCTGACAGTACAGCTCAGGACAAGGATGATGCCGCATTTTATCATAATTCTGAACAGTATAGTCATGCTTCCGGACGGTATGAGCATGTTCCGGATAAAAGCAGTGCTGAAGCTGCTGCAGAAAGCGGGCTTGCAGCTCAAACCGGTGCTGCTTCGGCAGCCGGTTCTGCAGTATATGCCGGGACTGCGATGAATGCCGGGCTTGTGGAGGACACCGGATATGCTGCGGCAGCTACGCCTGCGGAGGATGGTGAATCTGCCGCAGATGTCAGATTCGCGGAGGATGATGAACATTCTGCGGATGTGAGGCCTGTGGCTGATGATGGTTATGGCCTGGAGTCCGGATCTGCAGAGTATGCCGAATCTTCCGTGGATGACGGCTTTGCCGGGGATGCCGGATATGATTCAGATATCCGGACTGTGGATGATACCGGATCTGCTTCAGATGCCCGGCCGGTGGAAGATTCCGGATCAGCTCCTGCTGCTCAGGCTTCTGTAAATCATACAGATGCTCCTTTTTCCGCAATGCAGGCTGAAAAAGAGGATGAAGCTGCACAACTGAGGCAGCCACAGTCCACCGAAGGATATAACATCAACTATGCATCCGGCCCCAGAGGAATCAATACTGAATGTGTTTACCTCAACGGCAACATCTGCGGCGCCTTTTTAAATGGCGGAAATAGCCCGAGTCCCTGTGATGCATGTCGTATAAGCCATACAGGTGCACCTTCGCAGGTAAGGCCTGCCGGAGATTTGGAGAAGCTGCAGAAGGATCTTGACGACAATTTTGAAGTAAGTGATCCTTTTAACAGCAGACGCAGCGACTATAAATGGTGGAGAGTCACAAACCCTGTGAATCTCAACAATATATTGTACCAAAACAACATCAGGTCACCTCTTATGTTCAATCCCGCCGTTATGATGGCCCATTACAAATACAGGCATCTCATTATAGGAATCTTTATGCACAGGAACGGGAAAAAGTACGTGGTGTGCGGTGTACCCGGAATGCACATGGTGGATATGAAGCCCTTCGGAGAGATGAACACATGGGTGCAGGCAGACGGGAACAGACTAAGATACGGGGCCTTCGGATACTGGCTTATATACATAGACCCTGAAAATGGCAGAATTATGAAGCTCAACAGGGAATAGGATTTACAGTTATGGATTTCAGAGATTCAGCCGTCAATATAACGGACGGTGCGGCGGGATCGGCTCAGCGCGGCTGTAAATCGGCCCGCTTTTTTATATTTCATTAAAATAAACAAATTCATTTTTAGCTGCGTATATAGTGTAGATATTATTATGTCATTGCTATTACAAATATGGTAAAATATTCACGGACACTGTACATGGAGGTGATATTCTGCTTTACGTATTTATAGGATGCCTGGCATTCGGAGTGTTCTATTCAGCTTTTTCAGTCATACTTGGAGGTCATGGGGATCATGGGTCCGGTGATGGCATAGACCTGGATCATGGTATTGACATCGGCCACGACATCGATGTCGGCCAGGGGCTGGATGCAGGTCTTGATCTGGATGCGGGCCTTGACCTGGATACAGGCCATGGAATTGAGATCGGTGATGCTGGAGCCGGTGTCAGCAGCGGAGCCGATGCACAGCATGGGGCAGATACGTCGGACAGTGCAGATTCACCTTCACCTTCACCATTCAATCCTCTTGTCATGGCCAGTGCTATTACGACATTTGGCGCAGTAGGCCTGATATCCATGAAGGGCTTCGGACTGAACGGGCTGGTCAGTTCGATCATAGCACTGGCATTTGCGGGAGCGATCGGGGCAGCGTTGTTTTTCGGCATAGTAAAATTCATGTATGGCTCACAGTCCAATTCCGTTTTTTCGCTCAGTGATACGATCGGCACTGAAGCCGATGTTATTACGCCGATTCCGGAGACAGGACTGGGTGAGATCGCATTTATAGCCAGGGGCACCAGATACACATTACCTGCCAGATCCTTGGAAGGCAACGGGATCAAGCGAGGAACGACTGTCATCATACGGGACGTAACAAACAATGTTGCAGTGGTCCAGAGGAAAATGACCATTGATGATATCGAGTTCTGACAAATTTGGCGGTGAGTCATCCGCATCCCCGGATGTTCCATACTCAAAAACCATGCAGAGATGCTGGAAATATTAATATCAAGGAGGAGTTAAAATGGAGTATCTTATACCGATACTGATTGCTGCTGTACTCGTCATCGTCATATTCATACTGATCTCCGTGTTTGTCGGCAGATACGTTAAGGTAGGACCTGACGAGGCATTGATCGTATCAGGACGTAAGAAAAGAATGTCCAATGGACAAGTAGTAGGCTTCAGGATAGTCAAGGGCGGAGCTACATTCGTCTGGCCGGTGCTGGAAGTAGCAAAGACAATATCGCTGAGGATCATGCCCCTAGATGTAAATTCCAGTGCCTATACATCGCAGGGTGTACAGGTAACCGTAGACGGTATTGCACAGGTCAAGATCGATTCGACCGAAGAAGCTATAGCGACGGCAGCAGAGCAATTCCTGAGCCTGAAGGATGAAGAGATAAGGCGGATAGCAACACAGACTCTGGAAGGCCACCTGCGTTCCATAGTCGGAAACCTTACCGTTGAGGAAATCAACCAGAACAGGGATGCGTTCGCCCAGAAGGTACAGGAGCTTGCGGCCAGCGATCTGGCAAACATGGGACTGAAGATAATTTCCTTTACCATCAGGGAAATATCCGACAGGAACGGATATCTCGAGAGCCTTGGAAAAGCTCAGATCGCGAGAGTTCAAAGAGATGCTGTCATAGGTCAGGCAGAGGCCAAGAGGGACGCGGACATCAAGAGTGCCGAGGCAATGCAGGCCGGGCAGACAGCCAAATTCATGGCTGAAACCAAGGTGGCTGAAGCTAACAGGGACAAGGAAATGAAAGTGGCCGAATATCAGGCCTCCATCAATGAAAAGAAGGCTGAAGCCGATCTGGCCTACGATAAGAAGAGATACATACTGGAGCAGGAAGTCCAGAAGGAGGCTATGCAGGTCGAGATCGTAAAGAAGCAAAAAGAGATCGAACTGCAGGAGCAGGAAGCAAAGAGAAAAGAGCAGGAACTGGACGCAACTATCAGGAAGCCTGCTGATGCTGAAAAATACAAGATCGAAATAACTGCAGAGGCAGACAGGATCAGAAAATCAAAAGAAGCAGAGGCTCAATCGTACGCGATCAAAGCAGAAGGTGCCGCAAAGGCAGAAGCAATCAAAGCAGCAGGTCTGGCGGAAGCCGAGATCATCAAGGCCAAGGGTGAAGCCGAAGCAGAAGCGCTTGCCAGAAAAGCTGAAGCGTACAAGCAGTTCAATGATGCGGCAATAGCACAGATGGTTATCGAGAAACTGCCGGATATAGCCGCAGCTATCGCACAGCCTCTGGCTAAGACTGAAAAGATCATAATGATTGGCGATTCCGGGGCTTCGAAGATCACGCAGGATATTACCGCCATCATGGCTCAGCTTCCGGAGACTGTGAAAGGGCTGACCGGCGTGGATATTACAAATATTCTTAAAAACTACGCGGGAGGCAAAGAAAACCAGACCGGAGAGGCCAGCAATCAGTAAAACATCCATAAAATCACTAAAAGTCAAAAAATATTAAAATATATGCTTTTTTGGCGAAATATAGTATAATAAAAGGAGACGTTTCCGATACCGCAATAGGCCGGAGATTGTCTCCTTATGATTTTATATGCTGTTGAGTGACCTAGTTCCTTAAAATCCCGAAAGGATGCTGATTGCATTGACTGCCAAAAACAAAGTTGAAGTGAGGATAGCCGGCAATGATTATACCGTTGTCGGGACAGAACCGGAAGAATATATACACAGGATCGGTCTGTATATAGACAAAAAGATGACGGATATTTTAAGACACAGCAATAAACTCAGTACCTCGCTGGCAGCCGTCCTTACAGCGATCAATGTATGTGATGATTATTTCAAGTGCCGGGAATCTGAACAGGAACTTAAAGCCGAGCTAAAGAAGGTTACTGAAGAACTGGAAAAGCTAAGGGAAGAAAACAGGACACTGCAGCAGGAAAACGCGTCACTGACAGACCAGAACACTTCGCTGAAGCTGGATCTGGCAAAAAGGGAAGCGGAGCTGAATGAGGTACGTAATACGCTGGATAAGGCAGAACGTGCCAAGGATTCGTATTAATGCGTTTTGACCTGAAACATATGCGTGATAACGTGTTTTGGCAGAAATAAACATAGTACGAAAATATGCGGCAGCTGAAGATATCAGATCAACAGACGCTTTGCATGGATGACTCATGCAGGGCGTTTTTTCATCTATTCGGCATTGCCATGGTTGTCGTGCTGCTATGCTTAAAGACAGTTTGCTGACAGCCGGATATTGGCATATATTAATAATTAACAGGACATTGATAGCTAATAGTGAATCAATATATAAAAATACTTAATAACATAAAGGTGCACCAGATGAGAATATTGTTCATTTTCATAGACGGTTTGGGGATTGGGCAGGAGGACTCGGACAAAAACCCGGTATATGCCGCTTATACGCCCGCTTTCGACAAGCTGTTCTCTGAAGCGATGGTCATACCGACAGACGCATTGCTTGGTGTCCCTGGTCTGCCTCAGAGTGCTACGGGCCAGACGACGATATTTACCGGGGTCAATGCTTCAAAGGCAGTCGGCCGCCACGTCAATGCTCAGCCGACCAGAGAGCTGAGAGAGCTGATCGAAAGGGACAACCTGTTCAAAATGCTGATAAGGGAAGGCTTCAGCGTTACGAATGCCAATGTGTACCGGCAGGAATATCTGGATCTGATGAACGATCCCAAACAGAAAAGGTTTAAGCCGTCGGTCACATCTGTAATGACCATGTCTGCGGGGCTGAACTTCAGGAAGATGGAAGAGTATAATCAGGGAAAGGGAATATTCCATGATATCACAGGACAGGTTTTAGTGGATAACGGATTTGATACCAGCGTCATCACACCCCGTCAGGCAGCTGCCCGATATTACTCTGTAGCCTGTGAGAACGATTTTACGCTGTTTGAGTTTTTCCTCACCGACCTTGTGGGCCATAAAAAAGATATGGAACTCGGTATAAAAACAATCGAGCTTCTGGATGCTTTTCTGGGAGCTTTGCTTGAGCTTGTCGATCCCGGCAGGGATATTTTGTTCATAACCAGCGACCACGGTAATATCGAGGATCTGTCAGTAAAGACCCACACCAGGAACCCGGTGCCGACCATAATATATGGAAATATACCCGGATACTGCGAATTAACCATCAGCACTCTGGAGGACATTGCCCCCACTGTGCTGAAGCTGATCAAAAGTGACAGGAATAGATTCTGAACTGTAATGTTTTTAAAGTATATGACGACATTTTAAAGTATAATATACTAATGAAAATGTGGAATATATGTAAACCAAAGCACAGCATTATTAATGATTAATATTCACATAGACAATTTACTGCGAAATTTTTGGACGGGCTGAAAAGTCCGATAGGAGCGGATATGCAAAATAAAGTAGAACTGCTGGCTCCCGCCGGGAACAGCGAATCTCTGCGCGCAGCCGTTGAAAACGGAGCTGATGCGGTTTATCTTGGCGGAAAGCTGTTCAACGCGAGACAGCAGGCGGGTAACTTTGATATGGAAGAACTTCGTGAGGGGCTGAGATATGCCCATACCAGGGGCGTTAACGTCTACCTCACGCTGAACACGCTGATTCATGATGATGAACTGCCGCAGGCGCTGGAATATGCTGGCGAGGCCTGCGATGCAGGTATAGACGGCATAATAGTGCAGGATATGGGGCTTGCGTCAGCGCTCCGCAGGTCACTGCCGGGGCTTCCGCTTCATGGAAGCACCCAGATGACTGTCTATGATACGGACGGAGTACGTGTACTTGAAGAAATGGGATTTTCGAGAGTTGTGCTGGCAAGAGAGCTCACACTGGAGCAGGCATCACGGATCGCACAAAACACGAGGCTCGAGGTGGAGATGTTCATACACGGGGCGCTGTGCGTCTGTTATTCAGGGCAATGCCTGATGAGCAGCATGATCGGGGGCAGGAGCGGCAACAGGGGAAGGTGTGCTCAACCATGCAGACTGGCATATACTCTTGTTGAGGATAACGGAATATACGGCACAGACCGTAATGACAGTTCCGGACCAAGGTATTCCCGTGAATATAACGGCATGAAATCAGCGGGCGGCAGCAAAGGGCTTGCCGGCATAAACAGGCCGGGTTACCTGCTTAGCCCCAAAGACATGAATTCACTCGAATATCTTGCCGAAATTGCCGCGTCAGGCATCAGATCACTTAAAATCGAAGGCAGGATGAAGAGCCCTGAGTATGTTGCGACAGTAGTACGCATATACAGAAAATATCTCGATATCGGTATGGAACTGGCGGGCAGGGGATTCAGAGGAAAGCTCGATATCGATGAGAGGGACTGGCATGATCTGCTTCAGATATTCAACAGGGGCGGATTCTCATCAGGTTATCTGAAGGGGAAAACCGGCGCCGGTATGATGAGCTGCGAGAAACCCAACAACAGCGGTATTTGCATCGGCAGTGTGGCAGCATATGACAGCAGGCAGCAGACAATAAAGATCAAGCTGGAGGACAGCTTATCGTCCGGTGACGGAATAGAAATCTGGACCGGCAGTTCCGACAGCCCCGGAGGAACTGTCAGCGTGATCAGGTCAGGCGGGAGGACAGTCAAGAAAGCAGAAAAAGGCGACCTGGTCGAAATCGGCTATTTCAAGGGGAAAATCACTCCCGGCAGGAAAGTATACAAGACCACAGACACCGAGTTGATAAAGGCTGCCCGTGAAACCTTTGCAGGCAGGGACATAAGGCGCGTCGGGATTATAGGAACTGCCGTACTGCAGCCGGGCCGGCCGTTGAAACTTACCGTCTCTGATGATGACGGGCATACTGCAGAAGCAGAGGGGACGGTTCTTCCGGAAGCGGCGATAAACAGACCTCTTACATTGGACCGTCTGAGAGATCAGCTGAATAAAACAGGCTCAACACCGTTTGTTTTCACTGAACTGCATATAGACCTGCACGACGGTCTGTCGATACCGGTCAGTGAAATCAATGATGTAAGAAGAAAGGCTCTTAATCTGTTATACAACGCCAGAGCTGAGAAGTATTTACCCGGCCGCTGCAGACCGGTAAGCACCGGCATGGAAACAGGCAGTGGTATGGAGAGCTGCAGTGATATTGCCCATAGCTTTCTTAATGCAGAAAGTCTGGGCGGTATCGATGTTCGGGAAAAGAAAAAGCAGCCTCTTATATCGGTATACCTTTACAAGTGGGAGAAGGGAACCGATCTTTCCAAGCTCGGAGCGGACAGGCTCTATCTGCCGTTTTCAGCGATCCTGAAGCCGGAGTGCAGGCAGGCTGCAGAAGCTGCAAGGAGATCCGGTACTGAAATATTCGGCTGGCTGCCGGCGGCCACAAATGGCAATTATCATGGGCTGATAAACAGGTTTATCAGCGACATTCAGGAGAAGGGACCGGACGGGGCTGCCGGAATCGATGGCATCCTTGCCGCCAACATCGGTACTGTTCATAAATTAAGCGGTGTACAGGGCCTCAGGCTGGCCGGGGATATTTCGCTTAACATTTTTAATGCATGTTCTGTCATTAACGCTGCAGGGTTAGGGATCGAAAGCGCAGCGATATCGCCAGAGCTGACTTTGAGGCAGATATATGAGCTGACAGCCGGACTGAAAAGTACCACAGCTGATAAGTCCGGAAATGCAATGTTGAAGCAATCTGTTTTGGATCAGCTTTATCTGGAAGCGGCCGTGTATGGCCGGCTTCCGTTGATGATCAGTGAATATTGTCCTGTCGGCAGTGTAAATGGAGGCTTTGACGGCTCGTCAAAATGCAGCGGCTGCTGCAGCAGGGGGAGCTATGCACTGCAGGACAGACTTGGAAAAAGATTTCCCGTTTTATGCGACAATATTGACTGCCGCAGTACCATCCTGAATGCAGATTTGCTGTTTTTGCCTGACGGCATCAGAAACCTGACTGAGGCAGGGATAAACATTTTCAGGCTGTATATCTGGGATGAGGACGATGAGACTGTAAGGGATCTTGTTTCCATGTACAGAGCTGCTGTATCAGGGGATGACAGCAGGTCAGAGGCCTGGAGCAGGCTTGCGGAAAGGATAAAGGCCGCCGGATATACAAAGGGCCATTACTACAGGGGAGTATAACAAACTGTCCCCGGTGAATGCCGGAGAAGGAGGCTGGAATGAGCAATAGAGTAAAGGTGTACATCAAAGTTACAGGTGAGGGCAGAATACCCCGGTATGCATCTGCCAATGCTGCAGGATGCGATCTGTTCGCTACGGTGGATATGGTGATAAGACCCGGAGAGACCAAAATAATGCCGCTGGATTTCTCAATGGCGATAGACAGCGATTTGGAGGCTCAAATCAGGCCAAGGAGCGGACTGTCACTGAAGACGGAGCTAAGGATCCCCAACGGGCCCGGAACGATAGACAGCGACTACCGTGATACCGTTGGTGTTTTACTGCAGAATACATATAACATAGCAAACCTGCCTTATCAAATAGCAGCAGATCCCGGACTTCTGGATGAGCTTTCAAGGAATTACAGGCAGATCGAACTGGGTGAATACCTGACAAAGTATCGCGGTATTCCGCAAGCGGATGCATCAGCACCGGACATAACAAAACAAAAGCTTTATATCGATGAGCATGGCAATCCATACGGCACCATTTACATAAAAAAGGGCGACAGGATCGCCCAGATGGTTTTCTGTGAATATAAGAGAGCTGAATTCATACCGCACCCGGACCCGCGTCAGATCGGTGAAGACAGGGGCGGAGGATTCGGACACACCGGCAGCAACTAGCGCGGAAGGATGGAGAATATGATGTTTGCCGGAGATTCTGAATAT